>Ga0308023_1000298_pt1 | contig 15316 bp, 10 predicted proteins | sample Neamet418_FD_201294 | JGI IMG/M metagenome (GOLD analysis project Ga0308023, IMG submission 201294) | Marine microbial communities from water near the shore, Antarctic Ocean - #418 | ecosystem: Environmental > Aquatic > Marine > Unclassified | place: Southern Ocean | collected 2014-10-03
CATCCTCGTCCTCGTCCTCCTCCTCGTCTTCTTCTTCTTCTTCGTCCTCGTCTTCTTCTTCTTCTTCTTCTTCTTCTTCTTCTTCTTCTTCTTCTTCTCCTCCTCCGTTTCTACCAACACCTAGCCAGTCGGCAAGATTCTTAGGTCTTCTTCGTCTGCTCCTTTTCAATGGTTTGAAAGTTAATGTTTTCTTCGCTGAAGGTTCCTCCTGGCGTAACTCGTTTGAGCGAGAGGGCATTTTCTGGCGTCGCGGGGCATCGGGGACCACCTGGTCCGTGTTATGTACGATCTGCGACAACGGCGTCGATTTCTTTTCTTCGGTCCTCGAATCGGTACAAGCGAGGGTCGTCTTGGCACGGGGGGCCATATTGTAACGTATGTCTGTTGAGACGAAAGTTATGTTTTTCCGAGACATTCCGTGGTTGTGTGGTGCCCCGTTCCACGTTCACGCTTTTATACCTCCGCCGGCGACTGGAATGTGCATGTGGTTAGACGACGACTGTAACCACATGCTCCTAAATATAGCTTACTCGGCGAATGTATACATATAAAAGCTCTCCGCAGATATTTTTATTTCCAGTTGCGAGTTCCAAACGAAACATGTATGCGATGTATCTACTCGTCGTACTGTTGCTCAACGGCCTGCTGCAGTCAGGGTATATTACGAGCATCGATATACCCACAGTAATCGTACGGCTCGTAACGGACGAGACGAATCCCCCGTGGCTCGTTTGTGACATGGCTGAATTTGACGGATGTGATTATATGGAGTCCAAGAACATCGCAGATCCCTATTTCGGTTCCACGGAGATAGTCATGTCTTTCATCGACCATGAGACAAACGCCTCGAAAAGCCTGAAAGGATATGTCGATAGGCGCTACGGTGAAACGGGAGATGTCGTTGTAGGCGGTTGGTTATGTACATCTGCTCAACGCAACTCTGTAACCCAGATTTGTGGGCGTCACAACGACCCCTTACCTTTCAGCGAGAACTTCTTGAGCGATGTGTCCAAGTGCAACACCTACGGCGGTGACCTGTCCTCCTACTACTACTCTAAGCCCCCGAGCACTGACCAGATCATGTTAGACGGACGATTCGCGGAGGAGTGGCTGATGGCTGACCGCGAAGAAAGCTTGGCGTTTACCAGGGCAAACAGTTTAATTCAACTTCCCAACGTAGCAGCTATTAAACCTTTGCGTGTTGCTGCCACCTCGAACGCTAGTCTGGAGTTGTTCCTCGTGCCATCGAAAACCATGATAGTTGACTTTTACTTTAACTACCAGATGTTGTACCGTAGGTACGAGGCAGTGCAGATACGGCACGCGCGATCTGAGTTAAACCTACGAGGTCAAGAACGCTTCCGGTTGACGTGTCACACCGCCGGTACACACACCATATTGTTAATAATGCATCGGGGATGTTCGTTAAAGCTGAGCGCGAGGATAATAATCACCAAGGCCTACGTGGGAGAAGAACCGTGGTACGTTTATTTATATTACGTATATGTTAATTCACGCGAGGATTTGGATTGGGATATTGAGATGACATCGGTGGTAGAAGGTGACTCGTGTACGTTACGGCAATATTATTGTTTCACGAGAGCTCTGTCGATCACAACGAGCTCTACGAGAGTCATGACCTACATACCTGGTCCCCCGGACGAACCGGGTCCTTCCGCGGACTTGTTCGTAACGCAAAACATCATAGACGTAAACGAACCTGGCCGATACCCTGACGTGTTCCCCCGAAAACACGAAGCTCTCTTTCTACCCGACGTTGCTGACGTTCAATACTCGGTCGGAATAAAGGTTTTCGGCCTAGATGCTTACAAAACTGGACTCGGGAAGATAGCTCACAAGGTGGATCAACCTCTTAAGGACTGCGTGTGTCCAGCGGTGTTAAACCAGTGCGCCCACGAGGAGAACGGTGGCTTCCTCGGATACGCCGTGTTGGAGGCGTCCAACATACACCTCCTACATTGGAAACAGTCGGTGGAGTGTCGAGTGGGAAACATCTCCTCCGACACCTATGGGATCCTGGATTTGATAGTCCCGTACGTGTGTCGTCCTGGTTTGGACGACGTCTACGGCAAGCAACTGCTTAGGGTTCTACCCAATCCCTTCCCCGAGATCGTGCGCAATGTTCTCGATGCGGACGGTAGTGATGAATACGCTGCTGTTGGCTGCCAGCGAGTGATAGGAGAGTGTTTACTTGGAGCAGAAACGTTGAAAATCACGTTTATCACATACTCGAACTTTTCGTTCCCGGGGCCGGCGGTCGAAGGCACCATGGTTAAAGCCAGCGCGCTATGGGGGAGGGACGGTAACGTATCGTTTAGCGGCATGTACGACGACGCGACGGGTAATCGATTTTTCGAGCTCTTAACCGACAGCTTCGAAACCAGCAAAGCACGCCTTGCGCCGGAGGGCTCGAACGCTATGAGGTACGGCGATTTCCGACTCACCGAGATACACGTCCTGGAGTCCTACATGAAGAACGTGCTGTCTGTTTCGTGCGAGTACACGAACATCGACCTGCCAAAGGGAAGCGAATATCTGTCTCGATTTAACATGGAGGTCGTGAGAACTCGGAGAACCATCGAGTGCCGTGTGAATAACACTCGTGTGTTGGTCGAAGGTGACCTGATCGAGCTGACTCTACACCGAGTGGAAACATTGGCCCCGGAGCATTCTTCCGACACGATGGTTCACCCGCAACTATCCATTCGGTGCCCAATGCTCGTGGATTGGGCCACAGCCCACGGGATAAGGAACAACATATATAGATACACACTCTACTGTTCCAGATCCCTCGGGGTACTGAGCGCGGTGCTATTTTATGACGCCGACCCCGATGTCGAGGCAAAACACGAATTCGTATGCTCGCTCGTGGACTGGACAGGATCCGTAGTAAAGAGTATCGAGGGAGAGCTCGAGATCGACGACCACTTCGTCGACAAAATGTCATGTTCTAGCGTCCAGGAGTTATTCACACCCGAGGTCAGATTCGACAACGTGCAGAACATCGTGAATGGCAACTGGGATACCCTAATCTCTTGCCGCAGGCCCGCCTACCAAACAGACGACCTGGACAGGTACGGGAGAAAGCGATACGCAACTCGGTGGTGTCCTTCGGTCGCTCACGACGTAGAGATTCAAATGGAAACATCTGCCCTCGGCAAGTCGCCCATCAACAACAGAATCGCGTTCCTCGAGCAGAGCACAGAAGTTTGTCTGGTCCCCATAGGAGGAGGAGGAGGAGGAGGAGGAGGAGGAGCCTGTCACAAAGCAACGGCGGAGGAACTCGAGCTCGACCCTCGCCTGATGGTCACGGCAAAGTTGGTGGAAGCTCTCACCGAAGAGATAATGCTCAGCATCGAGCCACGGGCCTACGCCTACTGCAACCTAGTATTACCCGACGGTTCTAGAATAAAGAGCGCACACGTCACGCTACCCCTATTGCTAACCAAACTGGTCAATCGCGTTAGCCCCAGAACCTACGACCCCGACCGAAAGCGGATACACTTCGTACGAGGAGATAGACTAAACGACAGCGTCCTACACGGCTTCCCTACAGCGGGGCAGCACGTCGACGACTACGGAAGTATTTTCGGTTCAGCGATTGCCGTAGTGGTTATGCTCGGTGTGCTCGGGGCCGTGGGGAGATACTACTATCTGAAAGTTAAAGTCGAAAAGGCTAGGCATGCACTAGATGTTGAAGTGGATGTTCAATAAAAAAAATATGCAAACTCATGGTTTTATTTTTTGTTGACGTCCAACTCCATCCACACCAAACAATTCAGCGGGGTAAGGGTAAGGGTATAACCATAGTTTTATTCTGGTATTATCATCGGCAGTCTGTTCTTCAAGTGGTGTCGAGCCGTCGATTGGGGTATCTTGCCGCACAAGAACATAGCAGAGCCGGTAACTGTCTCTAAATGGACGAGAATGTCTGTGCTGTAGTACAAGAGGGGTATCAGACACACGTGGTGTTTCCCTAACATAGCGTCGCTGTCGAACAACGTCCTCCGTATGTTACACGAGCAGAATATGTTTCCGTTAGCCGACGAGAAGTGTCGTTCCAGTTCTAGACAGATCTCTGCCGTGCTTTTACCCAAATCTTTCATTAACTGACTCATGAAGGGGTATCTCTCTTCGCTCCACTCGTCATAGACCACTCGAAGCGCTGCGGGTATGATCACAAAGTCGTCGAGTCCTATCTGGAACCTCGTTCGCTGCGCCTCGCTCCTCTTCTGTACCACACTACCTCTTTTCTTCTCGTTGACTTCCTTTTCAAGCTCGTTTTCTTGCTGTTCCTCGGCCGTCCCGTGTATAGGTATGGCTTTCGACGCGAACTGCGGTTGAATTACGCCTTGAGACTGGGCCAAATGATATCCTCTGTCCTCTAGATATCTCCTCGCCATACACACCAAGTCCAACAGAACTCTGTTCAACGCAGGGTTGCAACTGAACGAACACCAAACACATTCGCCGATGTGGAGGCAGGCTCTCAGTTTAGTCAGCAGTCCGGAGTGCACCAACGTGTTGTGCAGCTTGTGTATCTCGTGGAAGCATTTCACCAAGTCTGAGACTTTTCTCTCGTTGGTCGTGTATATTTCACGTGTGCTTTCATTCGCCGTGACGTGTCCGCTGCTCTTCGCCACCTTCTTCTGTTTACGGGCCGAACTTGCGTCGTTATCGATGGCCAATTCTAATGATTCAGCCACAGCCATGGACTGCCGTCCGCGTGTGATGGTTCTCTTACCCAGCAGTGTGCGCACTGGTTTGCGTACTGCTTGTTCTCCGCCGTCAGTATCTTGCCCGCTCTTGTATCTCTCCGTATCTTCTCTGTGTCTTTGTCTTATAACAGCGACCTCTTTCTGCGTCCAGAAGAAAGGTTGGTTTATCATGGTCGAATGCTCGCTGTAGAAGTCTTTAAACTCTCTATCCCGTCCTAGGCACCGGTGTCTCTTGACGTACTCGGGACACAGTAGGGCTCGAGTATCCACGGCCAGAACACCCATGGTCGATCCCGCGCACGAAAAATAGCCCCTGTTGGAGTAGACACACCTAGACCGCTTGCCCGACACGTAGCCTTCACACCCTCGGCGTCCTATCTCGTTGGTCATGATCTGAGTGGCCACCGACAAGGCTTTCACTGCTCTTTTGAGCTGATTCCGAGGGGCAGGTGACAGTTCGTCGCACCATTCGTCCTGTTTGATCTTGTCTATGTCGTTCGACGAGCACAGGTCTTCGAAGTCTGTGGTGTCTATGGCCTTCTCCTTCTCCTTCTCCTTCTCGTGTTCGTCGATGCGAGACAGCAGTTTAAACATCGTGTCCACCTTCTTTCCGCACACGTGTTCGCAGGCTCCTAAGAGCACGTGGCAGAATATAGACTTTGGTGATATATTCAAAGCCTCGGTCATAGCTCTGTCCCAGGGTAGAGAAGAACACCTCCTCGCCATGCTCAACAAACAATTCCAGGTCAACACCACGCCTAACGGTGTCAACGGCATCCTCAATCCAAAGTTACGAACAGTTTCCATGGTATCCTTACAAGTGCCCGTATCGAACAGGAATCCAAAATCACACACGTCGCACTGAACATTGTCCGACGAACTGAACGAGTCCTTGGCGTTATCTCCCACCGACCACTTTTTTATATATTTCAAGACGTTGTCCATGTGATGGGGGGTATTTATAAATGATTTCAGGCTCTCCTGAAACATCTTGTTCCATCTCAGGTTTGCGGATTGAAACGAGTTATTGCCGTTCTCTCCGTTCAACCCCTCCATAGACTCGTTCTCATCTTCGGCGTAATCCATAGTGCATGAGACTCTGTGTGTGCGCGTGTGCGTGCGTGCATGCGTGCGTGCGTGCCAGTGTGTGTCTATAATGTGTGCATGTGCTCTCTCTCTCTCGCTCTCTCTCTCTCTATATATATATATATAGGGGTGGTGGCGGGGGTGGAGGAGAGGAGTCAATATGGGCAACACGATCGCTAGGTTTCTGTCCGTTCAAGGAGATCACTTCGTTCGAGACGAAGCCGACGCCTTGGCCATCGTATTCGGGGAAGGATACTCGAATATCGCCAAAAGGGAAGAAGGTTTACTGAACGGATATTGGAAGGATGTCGAAGCCTGTAAGGTGCACCTGAAGAGCTTTCGTAACATGCTCGGCTACATGGGTATCACGGTGGCACAGACGGAGAGCGTCCTTCTCGCTATGACGAACGACAGAACAGCCACGCTACAACTCCCTAAACTGGTCGACCTCTACCGAGAATGCAAACTCCTCCGCGCGTTCGATGAGAAAGGCGACACTAACCAGCAAAGGGCACACGTGGCCCTGGAGTCCAAGAAGGTAGAGTTTATACTGATCCTTCGAAAGATATTGCCCATGTCCATAAACGACGAACACATTCAAGACATCTTGGCCGAACTCGAGTGCCAGAAGAACCACACCTCCGTAAACATAGCGCTGATGGAAGTTGCCGGAGTGTACCAAGCATCTACCGAAGAGGAGCCCGTTCTAATTCGCGTCGAGCAACATAAAGGCATGCAACCAAGTGGTCGCGTTCATTCATCGCCGAAACCAGAAGTGGAGCATCGTTTTGGATACGAGGAGAAACAAGAAACCGAACAACATCAACAGCCGAAGAAAACTCTTCTGTGGGCACGATGACTACAATATATTGCGATAGATCCAAAGACGTGAAAAAACGAAGGTTGCTCTCCAAGCTGCGGGGAGTTGTCGGAAAAAAATCGGTAGTTGACATATGTCGCCCATCAGCACCTTCGTCTACGGTCGTCCTCCAGAAATCGGTTATATGTGCCTTCCAATCAGTGACTACCTTCCTATCGGGCATGTGTGGCATGGAGGAAGTCGAGATCGCAATCTGTCTAACGAAGATTACTAACAAGAGAATTCCACCGATGGCATACATGTTAGACTTCTTCTGCTCCTCGTTCGGGTGCCCAAAAGCAGAGATCGTCACCTGGCTATCGCCATCTGCTATCGTAGTCACCGAGGCTGGTTACAAATGGTTTGAAGAAACATCAATTCAGCCCTTCCACACGTACGTGTCCAAGTTGAGCGTGCCCCAGTCTTCGGTTGCCGTTAGATTGGTTAAATACGGCGAGGGAACCGCTATGGTTTTTCACAACCACACCTGTCTCTACCCTACGGTGTCGGACGATGAAGGCTTCGCCAAGGACGGTGGTAGCGTCATGAAAAGGAGCCCGGACACAAGCCTTCTCGCATCTACCTTTCTGGACGAACTGTTAGCTGCCACTACGAAGCTCAAACCATCCTTGAACATAACTCAGGATAATTATATCTTGTACCGACAACTGGTCGCCAACATGCCTGAAACGCAGCGGATGATGTGCTTCCACGACTCGCCCGATTCGAAAAAAGCAGACCTGTTGCGTAGTTACTTCAAGCCCTCTACCAACAAAGCCAAATGTACTATTCGACTACGACGGGACGATGCGCTCACAACTATCCCTCCGTACAAGCTCTTAATCGAACCGAGTTGCTATACAGACAAGAGTATTCGAGAGGGGCTGGTGAGGCTGTTAACCAAAGAACTGTTACACTAGAAGACATGACTCCTGTTTATTTCGTCTGCGCAGCGCTGTTGCCCGCGTGCCTACCTATAACTAGAGCCCTGACCTTCGCCAAAGTATCAGACAATGACACATCGCGATACGAGGTCGAGGTCACCGGAGAGGTCTTACCGTACCTCGGTAACGCTGCAACGATCGGTGTGAAAATACACGCTGTTCCCTCGGAGAACGATGCAACGCTATCACAGAGTGACTTATCGTACGCCTACTGCGATGGATCAGTAAGAATGTCTCCGGTACTCAACGTCGATGACGTGAGCGTGGACTATAACTTGACCATCGTTGCTAATACCAAGATGCTATCGGTTCTAGAGCGCAAAGGATGTCTTCGCTGCTCTATCCTGGTTGTAAACGACACCGTTTCATTCTGCGTTAACGAGAAGAAGGTGTACGAACTCGAAGTCGGCCGAGAAGTCAACATCCTGAACAGGCTGTTGTCTGTCCCCGACCATTCGCCACATATCATGTGGATCTCGGTGACCTTTCTCATCGCTAACATATTCGTGTTTGTCTGTATGGTTGTTGGTGTAATTGTGCGAGACAAAAGAGAATAAACACACATATCCTCGTAGTGATTTTTTTTTTATTTCTACACTCAGTTAATCCAGAAGCTGCCGGTAACCAACTGGCCATCCCCTGTAACGTAGGACTCGGTCCCCGCGTTCGTCTGTACATAGTTAGGTTTCAATTTAACTTCGAGTGGTCCCTGTGTTTTCATAACAAAATCACGAACTATTTCGTACTGAACTTTCATCAGGCCTGCGTACAAGTTCCGTTCGTCGGCAGTCTTAGCGTTCTCCTTCATGGCTTCCAGTATAGCGCTTAGTATCGCACTCTTGACATCTCTGGCGTCGCTCACGAGCTGCAGAAGAGATGACAGGTTGGCCACCATGGTCACGAAGTCGCTGTTATTAGACCCCATTCCTTCTACTCCTCGCAATACGTGTCGGAGTAGGTCGGTGGCGCGTTTTTTGCCGGGTTTAATTTGGAAGAAGTCCTTCCACGTGCGAAAGCCCTTTTCCACCAACGTGTCGAGCATCGCGTCGCGTATCGAGAAAGGGATCAAACCGTTCAGATGTTGAATTTTGCTTTCCAACTGTAAGGTAGAGTCCTTGAACAACACCTGGATAGACCTCTTTAACTGTCTGTACACCTGGTCATCGTCTCCTCGGAGGAAGCTATTTAACCCTAGCCACTCTGTGTACTCCGAGGCCTTCGTGTATTCACCCATTAATTCCTTTCCCGCGGAGGAACTCTATACCGTACTGGAAATGTTCGGAACGGTGAATGGCGAGATGATTGTATGATCCGTGGGTCCAATCACCCTTAGACTCGGTATGTCGCCTATCTTGACAGACTGCTTCTGCTTGCAAGGTTGAGTTGTCTGCGTGTAGGGTACCGCCAATCCGAGTTCTGTTGTGACCGATGCTGTGTTTGCTCTGGTGACTTTGCCGACCGGGGCCGTGTTCAGACGGGCGTTGTTGTGATTAGGTATAGGGCAGTGTCGGCAGCAATCGGTTAGGATGTAATTACACTCCTCGGGGCTTAGTATATTCTTCTCGATGTTGAAGTTGTACAGCCGTTCCAACCTAGCTGTTGTCGAGCAGATGATCTCGTCACCTGGTACAGACGTTGTCTTCAATAGCAAAGAATTCCCTTCTTCGCCCAGCATAGTGTACGATGGCGTATATCTCATCGATATTAAACCACCGAAGTTACTCGCGTACGGATTAGTCGATTGCCGCGAGCTCGAATAGAACTGCATCCATCCAGAAACGTTGCTCGTCTTCGCTGGGATCAAGTCAGATACCAGTCCCATCAGAGGAATGTTAGCAGACGTGGACATTCTAGCGGGGCGCAACAAGCCCACGAACTGCTCTGTGTCCCCGCCGTTATCAGAGTTGACCATGTTCCTGTCTCTCGTGATCGCTAGAGGTTGTTTCAGCTGGTGAGTTATGATTTGCCTATCCCTCTCCGTGAGCTCCTTCATGTCATCCAGCAGTGTCTCCAGTGAACCGCTGCTCGTTCGCGATATGAAGTCTGTGCTGATGACGGGCGACCCGTTCCTAGCGACAGCTTTACAAATCGCATTCGGTGTGGGAACGACCGTGTTCGCTATGACAGATCCGGCTCCTAGGGTGTTCCTGGTGGTCATGATTTGACAAGAAGATATTATGTCTATAGAGCTGTCCGCTCCCTCTTCCACGACCTTTCCCACCGGCGACAGTATGAGCTCGAAGGCGTTCTTGCACGTATAAAGTGCTTGCTCGGAATATACGGACTCCTCTTTAACGAAGTCCACGGCATACCCCGTGTTCACGCCCATGTCGATCTGCACACCCATCGCATAGGGGGTGATGTACCAGTACTCCATCATCAGGGCGGTGACTTGGACAATTAGCGGCCAGTTGCTTTTGGTCGTTATCCAGAAGGTTCGCGCCGACATGACTTCCTTGTGATGAGTGTGGTGTGCATCGTCGTTGAACATGCTGTACGAGTCGTCGGTCTCTTCCATCACCGTGACGCTATCCTTCGTCATGTCGGCGAACACGATAGCCCCTTCGTTGATGAACTTAACCCTCCCCTTCGTTAGGATGGGTAGCAACACATATTTGATGATAAACCAAGTCTTGTCGACACTGGCGTCAGTAGTGAAAAGGAAGTTCAGTTCTTTCTTCTCGTGAGGAAGGATCCACGTACAGAACTGCTTGTAAAAGATGTCGGCTAACCTCTTGAGCTCGGCTATGTTTTTCTCTAGGACTGTTTCGATAGGCGCGGGCGCATCTGGGGTGGGAGAGGTCCCCCTTATAACTTTTCCGTTTAACCTAACCGTCTTGGCTGTCAGCAACTTTCCCGTGAACACGTTCTTGCCCACGAAGGCAGTTAGGGCATTGTTCGTTGTTAACATGTCGGTTGAGATGGTCACCGTACTATTGAGGAGTACGCTGGCTCGTGCGTTGATCACATTGGTATCCACGATAGGTAGAGCGTGGTAGAAGGGCCTCTTCAAGAACTTTATACGTCTATCGTTTCCACCCTCCCCACCTCGGCTATCTAGAACGACTGTGTGGAAAGGAGTCAACTCTATCTTGTACAGCGTCTTCAGCGCTGGAATGTTCTGCGCCAGCGTGTTGTACTGTACTTTTTGGAAGTAGCTTTTAAATAGTTCGACCGCTTTCTCGGCCACATCCATCATATCGGTCAGCGAACCGTTGAGAAAACTCACTTCTTCGAGGGCCGATCCTTTTAGTTGGTGGAGGCGCTCTAGGTTAGCGTTCAGCGCATCGGCTAGATGCACGGGATCGTACAGACTCGGATCCAACATCACTGTTTTAACCTCGTTGGTGCCGAAGGTCAGTTGTTGGGAAGATACCGCCGGTGTGTGGATGGACACGTTTTTCGTCGTAAAGTAGGACGAAGCAGAGATTGACGTTGGTACCTGGTGCCGATCCCTACCCTCACAGATGAACTTGGCCCACGATTTCATCAGATCGTGGTCGTGGTTCAAATCCCCCACCGAAGCTCTGAAAATGACCTTTTCCACAGACTTGAGGGACGGAGACCTTCCATCCACGTCTTTCTGGGTGCCGTTTATTTGTTCCTCGACCTGGGCGACGACAACTGCTTCGTGCCCATACATCACGAAACAACACTCCTGGCTTAGGTCATATGTCCCCAGTTTGAATATTTCGCTCTTGGACGGTCGGGTGCTTCTTCCACTGGTGAGAGGTTGGTTTGCCAGCAGTTTCTCGCCCTTGTCCGTCAGGGTGAGCAATCCCACGGTAGGGTTCTCCGGTGGTGGGTATTTCCTCGGGTCCAGGGTGGTTTGGATCAGTTGCTCCAGCGCGGCTCCGTCGCTCGGACTATGCGATTGAGCTCCTTCCACGTCGTGTATAACGCGTAAGGTTTTGTTCGGATCGTTAGCCGCTAGTCCAGCCCACGGTTTATGATACACCGGCTTCGAGTTGTAAAACTTTCCGTATTCCAACTGGTTCTTTGTACCAGGGTTCTTCTTGAGAAACTTGAACGTTTGTGAACTGACCATGAGAATTCCCTTGATCTGTGTCGGTTCCGTAGATCCTCTCCTGAATATCACTGCGTTGTCGTTGTTGTCGTATACTAGTTTCTGTACGTGGTCAGCTCCCGTTTCGATCAGATTAGCAATGAACTCGTAAGGATTCTTTGCCAGTCCGTACGTCAACGCCATGGAGTTGGCCTCGTATTCTTCGAGCAAAGATCTATACAGCTCTGTCTCCGTCTGCCATAATCCCGGGCTGTGGTCGGTGATGGACGGCATGTACTTGGTAACTGCTTGTGCCAGCGCTTGTGGTAGCGACCCTCTAACGAGGATCATCTTGGCCTCGTCCACAACACCAGATTCTAGTGCTTTTTTTAATCTCCACGCCCCCGGTGCCAGGGCATTGCCCAGTTGGCTTTCGATGTCACGCGCATACTTCTCTATTTCCTCGGCCTTAGCAACGTTGCGAATACCCCAACCGTCTCCTTCCAGCCCAGTTACGTGGCTGACATCGAATTCATGAATTTGACTACGGATCTTGTAGAGGAATTCTACCACTTCTCCCGATATTAACATGTTGGCTTGACGAATGTTATACGTGTACTCTCGCTGGTCCAGATACGACCTGGACGTGTCTGGTCTGACGTTGGCGTCCTTGATCGGGGCAGGGCTAACGGAGGCTAACCAGAACTGATCGGTCATCTTGCCATCGATTGCATGACAATAGGTCACGGTGAAGGCTTGGCCTAGTAGAGAAAACATCAGAGACTGCTTATCCCCGATGAAGATGGTCATCAAGTCGTTACAAATGTCCTTTTCGCCTAGAATAGTCTTGAGATTGCCCTCCATTGGTCCCGATACGAGGTTGGCTGCGACCTGGTTCAGCTTACGAGTCAACATTTCGGAGGGGGCGTTGTGTCCTTTTGCGGGTAGGTGATGCATGTTAACGCCCTGGTTGGCCGTGAAAGGGCCATTCAACAGCGGTAGACTCATGATGATGATGCCGATATATATATATATATATTCTCTCTTTTTGTTAGTCCAACACGACTTCTATCCTAGATCTGTATGTCTGTGTTTGCCTACAGTAGTCCAAACAAATATCCAAAAGTGTTACCGACTTCAGTTGTGTCGTTTCCTCGCCATAGATCACGCGAGTGAACGTCGCGAAGCGGGAGCATATGTTAGAATCGGTTAGCCGCGTCAGTAGCATCGATTGTCTCAATTCCTCTTTCGATGGTAGGTGGCCGAAATCGTGCTCTATGCTCTTGGTCAAATACTCAGAATGTATGTCTTCGCCCAAAGTTCTCAGAGTCCCATCCTCGGTAAACCAAACATGGAAGAACTCGGCTATCGAGGGGTTGTTTGAGATAGCTGAAAACACGGCACAACGAACTGCTTGAGTGAAGAAGGAAGACAAACCCTTCTCGCGATATAGCTCGTATACCACCTCCATCGACTGCGGTAGGATCGGTTCTTCGGCAGTAACCGTTGTCCCCGCGAGGTTGTACACAAAGTTTTGCAGGTGAACCGATATCTTGCGTATGTCCGTCGTGGTGAAATGCCCCTCGGACACATTCGTTATACCGAGAACGTTACTGGTGGTCAGCCAATCTTGATGTAGCGCTCTCGCTACCCCTCCTAGAGAGCTGTCACGAAGGTTGAGGCTCGACTGTATATACTCGTCGTTGGTCGGTTCTAGCTCGAAGACGAGCGATCTCAACACTACCGCGCACAACATGTCTTTGCGTCCCAATCGTACGCCGGTATCTCGTTCGAAGGCCAGCGTATCAGCTGCTGCGTTGAACCAACATTTACCTTCTTTCGTAGGATGTACCTCCGTCGTAGAACAAATGTCCCTCAACGAGGCAAATTCAACGCCGAACCAATTTTCGTCTATCTTCGCCCGTCGCCGTTTATCGGGCCACACAGATATACCCAATAGTGCATCGAAGACGAAGAAGCCGTTCCGTCGAACTAATTTGGTAAGACGCCCCGTATCTAGCAACAGGGACATGGTAACATTTGTTTCTTCCACTGACATTGCATCCCGTCGCAGTGCCATAACAGTACTCGGAGTCAGGACGGCCTGTATGTGGTCGGTGGTTACTGGTATGTCTTCGTAGCCTCTGTATTGCTCGACCTCCACCTCGGTTTGAAACACTTCCCCGAAACACGCGAAAGACATGGCCGCGAAGAAGTTCATAGTTTTACTCCGACCGCAGCACACCGCTGGTAGCACCACTGCGTAGAACTCGTACGTCATCTGAGCGTAATCGCTAGGAGACGATCCAGTCTCCCGCGTCAACTCCTCTCCCTCCATACCTATCAATTCGTGTGCGTAGAAGAGGTCTGCTAATCCAACGGTGGGGTACGTCGCGAACACATCCTTGACCAATCCAGATACGTTTACACGGTCGTGAAGGTGCTCGTGTAATCGTTGTATCATCGTTGTCGTCTCAACCACTCCTCTGCGAGCATCTTTGTATATTTCACCGAAAGACGGCCAGATCGACGACATGTCTAAGTCGACTCCACTAACCATCCCCGCGGCATAGGCACACTTAAGGGCCTGAAGTCGCTCGTACCCATCGTACACCAAGTCGGCGTCTCTACGAAGAACCTCTTCCATAGAAAGAGCATATTTCACGAAGACCGCCTCCGCTACTGTTGTGTCGTCGCTGAGTAACAACTGTTCTCTGGTAGACTTCAATGCACTTATACACATCTCACTGTTTAGAGGATTGGATATATTCATCTCTCCGGTGGTGGTGGTGGTGGGGGGGGTTGTTGTTGTTTTTACACACGATGTCTGACATGGAGACGTACGGGCTAATGACTCAAATGAGTGAAAATATCACTCGCCTCGAGAGCTCGATGATAATACTAAATATCATGATCATGGCTATGATGATCATCATCTTCATGGGACAAGTACTGACCGTGGCCGATGTCATATCGCGATGGCGCAAGACCAAGAAAAAAGACAAGTCCATGAACTTCTCTAAGAACCCGAACACGAACCCGAACCCGAACAAGCAAGGCGGTGAGCATAACAACGGCAACGGAGGAGGAGGACATCAGAGAGACAACCGAAGAGGACAGTACACCCCGGCCTTCAACTTTGGAGCAAGCCGACCGAGTACTTGGCAATCGGGAGGAAATGCTCGGGGAATAGATGTGTGGGACATGAAAAACAAAGAAACGACATTGGTATCGGACTCGTTGGGTCTCGGTGGTAGCTGGGGGGGCGATCGCGGAGGGAAGATGAACTCTCTGAATAATTGGATGTAATTTCGATATTTTATTCACATGCACACAATAAAAAATGAAACAAATTGTTTAAAAAAAAAATATATATCACGTGTTCGTTTTCTACTCCAATCGTAGCAAGCGTCCTGCGAATGTGTTGTTCGTAAACTCCTCGCAGAGTACGGTGCTCATAACCAGCGCTATTGCTGCATCGTCTTGAACATATTGTCCCTTGCTGGTAGCCTTGCCCCCGACACTATACGTCCTCTGACCCGTTACCGAGTTAACCGAGTGTTTGATCTGCAGGAGTCCAAGTTTGTCGGTTACGAACCTGAACACCGAAGTGATTAGGGGGTTCCTCCGCCGAACCCAGAATGCCCAGAGGTGTGTAGCGGCTACGAACTCGGCCTTGCGT
>Ga0308023_1000299_pt1 | contig 15307 bp, 14 predicted proteins | sample Neamet418_FD_201294 | JGI IMG/M metagenome (GOLD analysis project Ga0308023, IMG submission 201294) | Marine microbial communities from water near the shore, Antarctic Ocean - #418 | ecosystem: Environmental > Aquatic > Marine > Unclassified | place: Southern Ocean | collected 2014-10-03
ATGTCTCTAAACCCTTTATTTACAACGACTTACAGAATATCCAGACGTAACCTATTGTAAACAAAGGACTTACAGCCTAAATGCATAAAAGTGAAAATAGTTCTTGACTTTCCTGCTCAGTATGATATAATGGTTATATTAAATGATTAATACGGAGATTAACAAATGCAAATGATATCGAAAAACAAGCTTTCAAAATTACTCAAAGAGCAGTTGAAACGTAGGTTAAAAATGATAGATGTCTCTAAAGAGGTTACAATAGACGAAATTGACGATATGATTAATTCGAGGGCTTCAGTTTCTGCTGATCGTGTAACTCCCTGCAAACAAAGGAGTTACGGACTAAATGCATAAAAGTGAAAATAGTTGTTGACATTTCACGGAATACTTGATATAATGTATATAACAGTGAGAAACAAACCAAAGGAGATTTAGATGAAAACTTTACCACTTAACCAGATCAACTATGCTTTGAAAGATATTCAAGAAACTCTGAAAATCTGGCGGGATGATAAGGAATTGAATGACCCGTATATTTTAAAATTATACAGGGAATTTGATAAACTAATAGTAATGAAACAGAAAATGATGGAGAAACGATAATGAAAAAGAATTTTAGAAATGAAGTACCAGAAAATTTGATCGATACATTTATAGAAATGAATGGTATGGAAGAATTAGTTGGAGAACTTTTCGAGGATGCTGGAGGAGCAATCTGGCATATCTCTAATATCGAAGAAGCAATTCAAATTATGCCAGAGAATGAACTTCTGGAACTTCAAGATGAATGTTTACTAATGGAGCTTGGAATATAATGTTACTAGATAAATACCTTTCACCCGATAACGAAAATTCAGTATTCAAAGGCATTCCGATTTCATTGAGACAATCTGATGAAGTTAGAAACATTATGATGACTAGAGATTTTTCTGTAAAGTATAGAGGTAAATCAAAAAATGGTTATGTAAGAAATCAATCTTATTGTCTTAAAGACCATGCTGAGACTTTTGCAATTTACCCTTACTCAAACTACTAATAGGAGATTAAATATAATGAAATCAAAAAAACAGTTGTTTAAAGATTTAGACGAAATTTTAGGAACTAAAGAAACTGATTTAAATTCAACTGGAATTAATAACGAAACTTACGGAACGAAATCAGTTGTATATGTTAGGTTGGCCGGAATGGAACAACGGAATATGGTTCAGACTGAATTAGAATATCTAGGACATAATGTTGACCGCCGATATAGCTGTGAGGAACCTGTAACAGCAGTACAAGTGAATTATTTTCAAGGTAGGAATTGGGATCGTTAATTAAAAAGGGACTCGAATTTGAGTCCCTTTTTTTATACCTTGAATAATTTTTCTGCTATCCTAAAGACTAATGCCTTTAGTCCGAATACTACCAACGTGACAATCAATAGAATCGTTTGATACCAATCTGGCATCAAACCTAAGCTTGTCCACGCATCTGTTATTGTTTCATCAGTAAAAAAAGTACTTAGAAATGTTATCGGTATCGGAAATAATAATACCACAACAATCAACTCATCCTTCCATGATAAACTAAGTGACTCCGAATCCATATCAAATTGTTCTTTGCCCCCGAAAAGTTTTTTACGGGAGACTTTAGGAATTTTGGGAGTTTCAGGAGCGTCCATAGTCTTCTTTATGTGTAAAGGTTATTAACGTATTATGAATTATTAATAGACAAACGCACCTGATATCTTATCAGAGTCTACATCTACATGGATGAATTGCTTGTGAATACCTACTCTCTTAAAATATTTCAAAAGTATCTGTAGTAGTCCATGTCTTGTTGACGTAACAGTACAACCTATATCTACTGCTAGACATTTAATATGTGATGAAGTATCTTTGCTTCCAATAGAACGGTTATGGTCTAAACATCTAATGCCACTATTGATACGCATAGGTTTTCCATATTCTATCCGAGCCATCTCAAGTTTTAAAACTAGTGCAGGGTCGATAGTGCCTGTCCCACATCCACATTGACAATCGAATTCTTCTTTACTAAAGTGTTTTGATAATTGCATTAGACAGCTTTCTTAGCAGCTTGTACAAGTACTTGCTCCGGTGTCTTGTCAATAAACTTTGCTCGTCCACCCTTCTTATGTTGAATAGTAATCTCATAACCACTACTGGTCAAATCAAATTGGTCAATCGTCCAACCTTTTTTCTTTAAGTCTTTAACCCATTTCTCATCAGCCTTATCAAGCATACCAGTTTTCACAGCACCCTTGAAATTAAACTCTTCGCTCATAAGTTCTTTGTAAGATTTCATATTAGTTATACCCCTTCCAGTATTTTCTATCTTTAAATTTTGTTAGTATTTTTTCAACTACACTACCCTCAACCTTTAAAGCATCATCAATACCAATTAAGCCAGGTGTTGAATTAACTTCAATGAAATATGGTTTTTCTTTTTCTCTATCTTTTGCTGGAATAAAATCAACTCCAACCAATTGTCCGTCAACTGCTTTTGCTGCTCTTAAAGATTCTGTTTTTTCTAACTCCGACAACTTATGTGGTTCAGGTTCAGAACCTTGAGAAACATTACTTCTGAAATCACCTTTAACTACTGGACGTTTCATCGCTCCAATAATTTCATCACCACATACTATCACCCTTACATCATATTTTGTTTCTATCTTTTCTTGTAATAGAATATCTATGAATGGATTTTCTCTATAGAGTAGTTGAACTATCGAAGCACAAGATGCTGCACTCTCTACTAGAATAACTCCGACACCTCTTGAACCGGAACCCGTTTTTAGAATTATAGGAAAGTCTACATCTAAAGATTCCAATGCTCTATCAGTTCCCTCAGCATGGGAAACTCTAATTGTTCTGGGTGTATTAAAGTTTTCTCTTTCAAATACAATTTGGTTTCTTACTTTGTCTGAACAGACATCATGGCATAACATAGAGTTAACAATTGTAAATCCTCTATCTTCCAAATCGTGTACAATAGCTGCCCATGAAACATTTCCAGTTACACCAGATACGCCAAGACCTCTTATCATTATCAGAGTATTTTTCGGGTCAATCTCAAACGGTTTGTCGTAAACGATATCTTTTTTCGGATCAGGTTTTGCAACGGAACCATCTTTTTCTACATGAAAACTATTTATGAAAAGTTTATCATCTTCTTCATGTAAATGCATACCTACAAATTCAAACAAGACAGCTTCAATTTTAAGTTTCTTTGCTTTGTCTCTGATAAGCACACCCGTCATATTAGGGTCATACGAATCATCATGTGAAAGAACGACTAACCGATATGTCTCGTCTTCTTTTTTCTCTGTAATAAAATCTTTAAAGTTTTCCAATGTATTAGCCAATATAAGAGTGGTTTATTATATATTTATAATACTTAGTATGTCTTATAAATAATAAAAAACAGAGGACTCCCATGAAATTGCAGGAAACTATAGATATCTGGAGGCAATTAGATGGTTATAAAGAATATACATCTAACAGAGTTTAATAAATCTGAAACTATTTCAGCTATTCGTGAAAAATGGGGAATTAATCTTATAAATATATAGACTATTATAGAAGTATACATTATAGCTATGATGAAAGATATACAATTGATAAGCATATAAACTATTAGATAAGTAATATAGTTATATATCTGACCCACCCAACAAGTATATAATAACATATAAAAAGCAGTAATACAAGGAAAAAGTTAATAAAAATGCCAACAAAAATCTATACACAACCATTAAAAACAAATAGTCGAAGATGGACTGATTTAGATTTAGATTTCATAGCACATCCTGTTACTAAGGATATCATATTCAAGACAGACGTTGAAGCTGTTAAACGATCTATAAGGAATCTGATTCTCACTAATCGCTATGAGCGTCCGTTCCAACCTGATATCGATGGTGGAGTGACAAGACATCTATTTCAATTATCCACTCCCCATACTAAACACGATGTCAAGAGTGCTGTTGAAACTTGTATATCGAATTTTGAACCGAGAGCATCTGTTATTTCTGTTTTCGTTGGTGGTGACTTAGATAAAAATGGATTTGATGTAACTATAAATTTTAGAGTCGTGAATACACCAGACCCAGTAACTATTGAATTATTCTTAGAGAGGCTGCGATAAAATATGCCATCATCAGACAAACTACAAATTACGGATCTTGAGTTCGATACTATTAAAGAAAATTTAAAAACTTTTCTCAAGTCACAGAGTCAATTTCAAGATTATGATTTTGAGGGTAGTGGGATGGCTGTACTTGTTGACCTTCTTGCTTACAATACACACTACATGGGTTACTACGCGAATATGCTTGGTAACGAAATGTTTTTGGATTCGTCATCATTGAGAGAGTCGGTTGTGTCTCATGCAAAACACCTCAATGTTATTCCAACATCCAGAAGAGCTGCTAAGGCATCTTTGAATTTTACATTTACTCCTTCTGGTTCACCAATTTCTCTAACGATTGCAAAAGATACAAAGTTCACGACAAGCATTAGTGGTGTCTCTTATAATTTCACAACAAATAAAACTACTTCAATTCCCCGTTCAACTTCTGGTACATATACTACAACGGGTGTAGAAATTATTGAAGGAAAAATTCTAAGTCGTTCTTACACAGTAAATGGTGCCGATACTACTCAGAGATTTATTATTCCAAATGCAAATGTAGATACTACGACTATCACAGTTAATGTTCAGACTTCAGCTGGAGACTCGACTGTTGCGACTTATAATGATGGAAACTCTTATGATGTAACAACCATCAAGGGAGTTGATAGAGTTTTCTTTTTGCAAGAAGTTGAAGGACAAAAATATGAATTGACGTTTGGTGACGGTGCTGTAGGAAAACAATTATCAGATGGAAATATTATTTTTATTGAGTATGTTGTTACAACGGGAACTACTGCAAACCTGGCTTCAACTTTTACTGCTTTAGGTTCTGTTGCTGGTTTGAATTCTGCTGACTATGTTCTAACAACAAATGCAACTGCAACAGGTGCTGCAGATATTCAAACTATCGAGTCTTTACAATTTCAAGCCCCCAAGTTATATGAAGCACAAGGAAGAGCTTGTACTAAAGAAGATTATAAAGCAATTGTTTTAGCTGGTAGATCAGACATTGAATCCATTGTTGTTTATGGTGGTGAGGATGCATCTCCAGTACAATATGGAAAAGTTTTTATTGCTGTAAAACCTTTCGGTAATAATGTTTTCAGTACTGAATCAAAAGAATCTATTAAATCTTCTATTTTGAAAAAGACAAATGTTGTTACAATCATACCAGAAATTATTGATCCTGTTTTCTTTTATTTGAAACTTGATGTTGTTGTCAACTATGACCCAGTTACAAACTTGACTGATGAAACAACATTGAAGACAAATATCAATACATCAATTCAAGGTTATCTTCAAACGAACCTAGAAAAGTTTGACCAGAAGTTTAGGTATTCACAATTGGTTCAAGCTATAGATAATTCAAACAATTCAATTAGAAATAATAAAACTACTGTCACTTATGAACAAAGAATAACACCAGCTACTCTAAATACTCCAACAACATATACTTTACTTTTCAATAATACATTAGAGAAATTGAGTGTTTGGTCAACAGCGTTTACTGGTACAGATGGTTTTACATATCAAGTAATTGACGACTCATTAGGAAATATGAAATCTGCAAGAACAACTGATGGAGTTGTTGATAGTCCAAAAGTTTATTTAATTCAACCAGATGGCTCAACTAATCAAGGGACTATTGATTATACAACTGGAAAAATTGTATTGAATAATTTCAGTCCAGTTGCTATTTCGGACGGAACTTCTTATATTAAAATGACTGTTACTCCATCAGTCAACAATAGTGATATAATACCAGTACGAGAACAGATTTTAACTTATGATGTTTCAGACACAACAGCAATTGTTATTAACATGGTAGCGGAAACGATAATTTAATATGGCACTTGTAACTCCAAATCAACCGATTCATCCTGCGTTCCATGAACGAATAAGCGTAAAGGTCGAAGGGCAACTACCACAGTTTGTCAAAGAAGACCATGCCACATTTGTTGCTTTTCTTGAAGCATATTATGAATATATGGAACAACAAGGTAAGCCATACGAAATTATTGGCAATCTTAATAACTATGCAGATATTGATAAGTCCACGACTGAATTTCTAAATTATTTTAAGAAACAGTTTGGTAAAGATATTCCTGAAGCAGTTTTTGCAAATTCTAATAAACCATTTGTTCTAAAACATCTTAGAGATTTTTATAGAACTAAAGGTAGTGAGAAAGCATTCCAATTTCTTTTCAGGTTACTATACAAAGAAGAGATTTCGTTTTACTTTCCAGGCGAGGATATGCTTCGCACCTCTGATGGTAAATATGGTAAAAGTCAAATCATCAGAGTAACAGATACCACACTTTCTGATTCAGTTCTTAATCTAGTAGGAAAACAAATAACTGGTTCTGTTTCTAAAACTGTAGCAGTTGTTGAAAATATCAGGAAAGAACGGGTTGGACTTATAGAAGCATCTACTGTTTTTCTTTCTGGTACAGTAGGAACATTTCAAAAAGACGAAACAATATTTGTTGGAAGTGTTAACACTGTCAATGTTAGTTCTGGTGGTTCTGGGTATAGGACTGCTCCAGTTGTTATATTTGTCGGTGGTGGTGGAACAAATGCTAAAGCTACTGCAAACATTTCAAATGGGTCTGTGACTAGTGTTACAGTTTCTTCAGGAGGTTCTGGTTATACTGCAGCACCCACTGTGTCGTTTTTTAGTGAGTCCGGTAGTGGTGTCACGGCGACCGCTGTAATAGATGTTTTGGATAGTACAAATTCATTTGTTGTTAATGGAATTGTTTCTGATATTTCTATAACTAATGCTGGAAATAATTATACGAAGGGATCCTCTGTTTTATTAACAGGGTCTGAACAACATGGTGTAATTCTTAGTATTGATGAATTAACTACTGGATCAATTGTGACTACAACAATCAATAGTGGTGGTAACGGATATAGTATTGGGGATAAATTAAGTCTTTCACAATTAGGTGGTTCTATTAATCTTAGACCTGCTAGTGTTCTTGTAAAAGATGTTGATTCTTCGGGTGTTATCACTGCTTTATATATAGAGAATTCAGGAAGAGGTTATACACAACTGCCGACTGTTACTGGTTCAAACGGTAGTGGTACGGGTGCTTCGATCACGTTGGTAGGTAAAAATATAGGTGGTATAAAATCTATAAAAATTAGTAACAATGGTTTCGGTATATCTTCTGATACTTCTTTAGTTTTATCTGATAGTGGTGATGGTACTGCTACGGGTACTGCTGTTGTTGGTGGACATGAAGATTCATTCGGAACAGGGTTTACTGGTACTAGAGGATTTTTAAATTCTGATAAATATATTCAAGATAGTTTTTACTATCAATTATTTTCTTACTCCATTACATCTGGACATACTATTGATGAGTGGAGAGATGTTGTTAAGAGAATAGCACATCCAGCCGGACTTGCATTGTTTGGTAATTTTCAAATCATTACTAATCTTAATGTTGGTGAAACATTCAGACTTACTAATATTCCACAGAGAGACAGATACACTATTATATTCCATGATGGTGATATTATTCCTCCTGTTGTTTTAAAGGTTCCGGTTGACTCTTGTTCTGGTCAAATCATTTTTGAGTTTTCACCTGATGATGATTATAAAACAGTATCACTTTCGACTGACCCTGTTACCAATTTACCTGGCGAAGATTTTCAAACTTCTACATTAGTTGAAGCAACAACTGGTACTGATGATTATGGTATAGTTACACAATCTAATTTCTTTGTAAAACCTACGAAGTGTCAAACATATGAACAAGATTTAGGAATTCAGAAACTTACTACATTGGGTGGTTATGATGATTATTTGTTTGTTAGCATTGTAGAAAGTAGGATGGATGTTTATTCTTCAACTAACTCTTTATTAGATGAAGAGGTAGACGAATCAGGGGCTGATGATTTTGGTTGGGTATTTCAAGACCCTAATGGTGTAACTCAATTAAGACTAGGCCCATTAAGAAATTTGTTACAGACACAAAAATTTAATCAACAAGGTGGATTTAGTCAAAAAATAAGAACTTCTAATCCTATTGATAAGATTGCAATATTTAATCAAGGTTCTGGATATACATCAGTACCAACGATTGCTATTACTGGTGGTGGTGGAACAGGTGCTATAGCAACTGCTGTTCTTGGAACGGGTTCTGATTCAGATAAAGTTGTTAGTGTAATATTAGACAATGTTGGATCTGGATATATAACATTACCAACAGCTATAATATCCGGTGGTGGTGGAACAGGTGCTACTACTTCAGTTATTATTAGAAGAACTTCTGGAACTAAAATTGAGAATTTTAAAAACATACAGGTATTTGAATATGAATTGTTTGCTGGTAAAAAATCACAATATGTAACAAATTCTACAATTACACAGTATACAACTGGCACAGAAAGTAGTGGGGTATTAAATGTTTCTTTGCCACCACCAGAATAATTTCTATACAAGTATTATAAATATAAAAGAGTATCAAAACAAACTTAAAGGGATTACAATATGAGTGCAATAATTAACAACAAATTTAGAACATTTAATGCCGATAACTTTATTACTTCTATTGGAACAAATAGTGTCTATCTATTAATCGGTAAAAATGATGTATGGACTGGTGCTAGTAGGGGAGAGTATACTGAAACTACTCCGTCTGATACTGTTATTCCAATCCCAATTGATACTGATATCGCTCCAGCAAAACATTGGGATGATGTGATTGCTGCGAAAAAGATTATAACAACTAATGTTTCTCATGTTATCAAAAGAGTTGATTGGACTAGTGGAACATCCTATGATGCTTATGGTGATGATATAGAAGATCAAATCGGTGAGAATTTCTTTGTATTCTCTGAACCTTCATTTAATGTTTATAAATGTATTGATAATGGTAGTGGTGGTTCTACCAGACTTGGTGCTCCTGTTTCAACCGTAGAACCAACTGGCACAAGTACAGGTTTGACTACAACCGCAGATGGATATGTATGGAAATTTATATTTCAAGTCCAACAAGCAGATGTTTTGAAATTTGTAACAACAGATTGGCTTCCGGTAAATAAAGACGCAAATATAAGTCAAACAGAACAAGCTGCGGTTGAGGCTGCAGCGGTAAATGGTGCATTAGAATATATTCGTGTAAATGATGGTGGAACTGGGTATATTGATGATGATGGTGTTGTTGCTGGAGCTGGTAACGACACTGTTACATTATCAGCTGCTGCAAGTGCGGTCAATGGAACTTATGATAATATGAGTGTTTATATAACATCTGGTACGGGTGCTGGACAGATAAGAACAATTTCTACTTATGTTGGTGGTACAAAGATTGCAACATTAACTGCAACTTGGACTACTAATCCTATTGCTGCTGATAGTGTTTATAGTGTCGCTCCAACAGTAACAGTATCCAGTGGTGTTGATGGTTCTGGTGCGACTGCAAGAGTTAAAACTATTACTGGTGGTGTAATCAAAAAAATTGAAGTTGTAGATAAAGGAACAGATTATAGACTTGCAACTGCTACGATTACAGGTGGTGCTGGATCAAACGCAATTGTTATACCTGTAATTAGTCCTGTAGGTGGTCATGGAAGTAATGCCGTAACAGAATTAGGTGGAGCGTATGTTATGTTGAATACTAGACTAATTGGTAATGATGGTACTGATTTTCCTGTCAACGATGATTTCAGAAAAGTTCATTTGGTAGTAAATCCACAAGTTTCTGCTTCGGGTAATGCAGTTGCTTCAGAGAATACTTATTCTAAATCAGAACTAAAAGAAGATTCTGGTGAAATTATCTATAGTGAATTTAGAGCACCAATTAATAGAGCACCCGACTCAACCGAAGATATCAAATTAGTTGTTGAATTCTAATATATAAATAAATAAAACATTTAAAGGTAAATTATGTCTAATAACATTACGATCAATACAAATCAGAATCCATACTTTGATGACTTTGATGATAATAAGAATTTTCATCAAGTTATGTATAAGCCTTCTCTTCCCGTACAGGCTAGGGAACTATCTACGCAACAAAGTATTCTTAGAGATCAAATAAAGAAATTTGGAGATCATGTATTTAAAAATGGTAGTAAAGTAACAGGTGGTGATCTTGTTCTGAATTTGGATTACGAATATGTTAAATTGAAACCACAATATAACGGTGTTGATATTACTACTAGTACCTTTATTGGTAAAACTATTATTGGAAGTCAATCAGGTACTAAAGCTCTTGTTCTTGGGTGGAATAATAATGATACAACAACTGGTGATCCCGACACACTTTTCGTTAAATATATTAGTGGTTTATCTATTACTGATTCTGTTCAAGGAATTGATGTTACTACTGGTGGTAATAATTTTACAAGTGCTCCGACAATTACCATCACAGGTGGTGGTGGAACAGGTGCTACTGCAGCAGCAGTTATTGGTAGTGGTTCGTTGCAGGAAATTAATGTAACAGCTTCTGGTTCTGGTTATACATCTATTCCAACCGTGACTGTTTCTGGTGGCGGTGGTGTTGGTTTTTTAGTTGTTGCTACACTTAGTACACAAGAAAAGTTTCTTGCTGAAGAAAGAGTTAGTGCTACTGATTTAAGTATCTCTGCTAATGTTATTGCAAATACTCCTGCATCAATTCAAACTATTGATTTGTCAACAGGTGGTACGGGTTATACCGTAGCACCGACAGTAACAGTACAGGCTTCACCTGCTGGTGGAACGACTGCAACTGCAACTGCTACAATTAATTCTGGAGTTGTTACTAGTATAACAATTACTAATTTTGGTACTGGTTATGTAACTATACCAACTATATCTTTTACAGCAGCACCTATAGGTGGAACGACTGCATCTGCTATATCAACCTTATCAACTCCTACTGGAACTGGAAGTTCTGTTTCTGTCTCAGAAGGTGTGTTTTATATTAGTGGAAATTTTATTAAGATAACAGCACAGACTTTAATTTTGGATAAATATTTTAATGTCCCATCATATAAAATTGGTATTGCAGTAACAGAAACGGTTGTGTCTTCTAATGATGACAATACCTTACTCGACAATGCTCAAGGTTCTTCAAACTTTGCGGCGCCCGGTGCTGACCGTTTAAAACTTTCTTTAAATCTCAATAAGAAAACATTAACATCTACAGACGATTCCGATTTCTATGAACTTCTTAGAGTTAACAAAGGTATTAAAGAACAAAATATTAAAGTACCTATTTACTCTGTATTGGAAGAGACATTCGCAAGACGAACATTTGATGAGTCTGGAAGTTATACAGTAAGGTCTTTTAATATTCAACTTAAAGATCATCCTACAGACTCAACGAAATTTATTGTAAGACTTGATCCTGGCAAAGCATTCGTTGAGGGTTTTGAATATGAAACTCTTATATCATCTGATATTACTGTAGACAGAGCAAGAGATACAGTAAACGTGAATGGGTTTGATAGGTTGATGCAATATGGAAATTATATTGTTGCTAAGGATTATAAAGGTTACTTTGATATTTCATCACATAAAGAAGTTGACTTGCACAATGTAACTCATTCTAGTTTGGTATTGACTAATCCAACAACTTATACAAATACGAAGATTGGTACAGCAAAAATAAGAAATATAGATTTTGTTTCAGGAACAAGTTCAGCACCACTTATCAATATGTATATCTATGATGTTGTTATGACTAGTTCAACATTTGGTTCAGTCGAATCCATTGTTATACCTACAGACGCAACAACTACACCCGTTGTAACTACTGCTAAAACAAACATTGATGATACCGGCAAGGTTGGTTCTGTTGTCAGTGGTGATGCTAAAATCTTTGAAACTTCCGACAACTCTTTAGTTTTTAAACTTCCACAAGATACTATTAATACTGTCCGTGACTCTTTAGGTAATATTGATACAAGCTATACTATAAGGAGAACATTTCCAAATGTTTCTTTTGTTGGTGGTGTTGCAACATTAACTAGTAGTGGTTCAACCGAAACATTTTTTGGAACTGGTATTTTAAGTGATACAAATGTTAAAGAATATTACTTAACAACTTGTAAAACAGTTGGAACGTCAGGATTTTCTGTTGGGGATGTTATTCCGTTTGATGGTTCTGGTATTATTCAAGTTATTGCCCCATCAAATACTACAGTGACTTTAACTTCTACAAGTGCTACTAATTTTACTGCTGATATTATTGCAACATTGAATATTGATAGTAAACAAGAAAAAGTAAAATCAGTAGTAAAGAGTGAGTTAACAAAATTTAATACTCCAAACACAATAGCATTATCTTCAGACCTATTAACAAAATCAGATATATGGACATTGAGAGCAGTTTATGATTCAGGAAACAATAGTACTGATGCTTTATTGCCAACATTAAATGTTGCTAATGATGTGGGGCAATTAACCGTAGGTGAAAATATTACTGGTCAAACTTCTGGTGCAAAAGGTATTGTTGTAACGGCTTCTCTTACAGTTATAACTTATGTTATAGTTTCAGGAACTTTTGAAGCAGCAGAGATTATTGGTGGTGATATCAGTGGGACTAGTAAAACTGTCGGTTCTGTTGTAGCGGGTGATACAAACATTACAACAAAATATGAACTGGATAATGGTCAGAGAGATAATTTTTATGACCACGGCAGTATTAAATTAAAAGCAGGACAGACTGGCCCTACTGGAAGAATTTCAGTAGTGTTTGATTACTTGACACATTCGGGTGTTGGTTATCTTTCAGCTGATTCATATACTGCAGCTGTTGGATTTTCCAATATTCCATCATACATAAGTCCCGTGACTGGTGAAAAGGTTGAACTTAGAGATTGTGTAGATTTTAGACCCCGAAGATCAGACGGGGCAACTACTATAGAAAATATTGAATTGCCTGTTCCGAATACTAATTGGCAAGCGGACTATAGTTATTACCTACCAAGAACTGATACAGTTTTTCTAAGTCGGGAAAGAAAGTTTGGTTCTAATAAAGGTATTCCATCATTGTCTACAACTCCTCCATCAAGACTTGATGGAACAATGAACTTGTATACAATTTCTATACCTGCCTTTACATTTAGTTCAAGTGATGTAACAGCACAGTATATCGAAAATAAAAGATATACAATGAGAGATATTGGTAAGTTAGAAAAACGTATTGGTAATTTGGAATATTATACTTCATTATCATTATTGGAAAAAGATACAGAAGCACTTCTCATTAAAGATAGTAATGGATTAGATAGATTTAAAAATGGTCTATTGGTTGATGGTTTCAACGGTCATAGTGTTGGTAATGTTCTTAGTGAAGATTACAAGTGTGCTGTTGATTTTGATGAAAAGATTTTACGTCCAAGTTTTAATTCTAATCTTACAGATGTAATTTTTGATTCTGCCTCTTCATCAGGTATACAAAAAACAGGTGATTGTATTACATTACCATATAGCACAACTCCATTGGTAAATCAAACTATTGCTAGTAAAGCAATTAATGTAAATCCATTTGCAGTACTAGCATGGGTTGGTGTTGTTGACCTTACTCCTCCAAGTGATAACTGGATTGATACTACAACAAATCCAGAAGTTATTGTTAATCTTCAAGGTGAGAATGATGCATGGGAAAGTCTAGTTGGTTTGTCATTCGGAACACAGTTTAATGATTGGCAGACTTTAGGTACTGGTAGAGAAAGAGTACTAGCAAGTACATCTTCAATACAAAGACAAGCTGCATGGCCATTTATTAGAAGGGCAACTACACAGACAGTTGCAAGAACTGAAACTCAAACACGAACTGGTATCCGAAATGAGATCACTGGTGTTGACACCGTAAGGAATAGTGTTGGTGATAGGATTGTTGATGTTTCTATTGTTCCTTTTATTCGTTCAAGAGATTTAACAATAAAAGTTTCTGGAATGAAACCGAATACAAGAGTTTATCCATTCTTTGATGGTGAACCAGTTTCTATATATTGTACACCTTCTGGTGGTTCTTTGGGTGATTCTATATTTACAAATGAATCTGGTTCTGTTTCTGGATTGATATTCACAATTCCTAATTCTGATACACTACGTTTTAGAACTGGTGAACGACAATTCTTATTGACGGATAATACGTCTGGTGATTTGATTTCTGCTTCGACATACGGTGAAGTAATTTATCCAGCACAAGGATTGTTACAGACTAAAGAAAATGTTGTAGTATCTTCGAGGGTTCCAAGAGTACAATCATTTGGACAAGGCAGTGCTACAGATTTCAGAACAACTACTAATACCTTTAATAGAACTAATGTTGGTGGTTGGTTTGATCCATTGGCTGAAACATTTCTTGTTGATGAAGCATTATACCCAGATGGTGTTTTTCTTTCTGATGTTGAATTGTTTTTTAAATCTAAAGATAGTGATGGACTTCCTGTAACGGTTCAGATCAGAGACACATTGAATGGTTATCCAGCACAAGTCATTTTACCATTTTCTGATGTTAATAAACTTCCGGCAGATGTTAATGTTAGTGAAGATGCTTCGGTATCTACTAAGTTTACATTTTCATCATTAGTTTATTTACAGCCTGGTGAGTATGCAATTGTCGTATTGAGTAATAGTTTGAAATACGAAGCATACATTTCAGAAATGGGTGAGAATATTGTTGGAACTACAAGAAAGATTTCTGAACAACCATACGCAGGTGTTTTGTTTAAATCACAAAATGCATCTACATGGAGTCCAGATCAGAATCAAGATTTGACATTTAGATTAAATCGGGCTGAGTTTTCAATTGGAACAGCAGCTAATGCTATATTTAAAGATGGTGATTCATCAAGTACATATAAAGCAGATATTATTCAGATTGTTCCTCAAGAAATTAGAATTAATAAAACTTCTATCTTTTGGGGAGTTAAACTAACTGATGTTGGAACTAGTGTTCTTGATACCAATTATAGTAATATTATTCAGAATACTAATTACAATCTTGAGACACAGAAAAAAATTGATACTGCTGCTGGTACTTATGTTGCAAGAGCACAACTTGCATCAGAAAGTAAATTTATTAGTCCGATTATTGATACTGCAAGAAACAGTATAATCACTATTGAAAATACTATTAATAATCTTGTTACCAATGAGGACAACTCCGCCGGTGGTGATGCAACCGCTAGGTATTTGACTAGACGGGTAAATCTA
>Ga0308023_1000309_pt1 | contig 15080 bp, 17 predicted proteins | sample Neamet418_FD_201294 | JGI IMG/M metagenome (GOLD analysis project Ga0308023, IMG submission 201294) | Marine microbial communities from water near the shore, Antarctic Ocean - #418 | ecosystem: Environmental > Aquatic > Marine > Unclassified | place: Southern Ocean | collected 2014-10-03
TGATGTGTGTCAGAACTACGATGATGTAAACCAAGACGAAGCATTAAACATCATAGAGGATGCGATGACATCAGATTGGATGACTTCACAGATTTTTGAAGCGATTGACATTGTCGCAGAAGAAAATGGTTATAAAAGAAAAGACGAAGATTAACATTAAAACTGAAATTATGAAAGTAAAAGGAATTTACGAGGTTACAGAAGCATCAGAATATGAGTTAGCAATCCATTACGATTACTATTGGGAGGAAGCAACGCACGATGCACCAGCAGAGGACGAGTTAGAGGTCACTAAAGTGACGTTAAATGGAGTAGATGTTACAACCTTCTACTACGATTTTTTAGAGACACAATTAGAAATTATGGCAAACGTAAATTTATTAGAGCAAGTTTCGGAATCAAAAAGACGAATCAAGTCAATGGTCGGAGACCTAAACGAAGTCAAGATGGACTTGAAGTCTATGCTTGATTGGAGCGACAGAATTGGTAGCGATGAGAGGCATCAATTAAACCAAACAATATCAGTAATTAATAGATCACTTAGAAAAATAAAATAATATGGGATATAGCACAAATTTTAGAGGACAATTACAGTTTGACAAGACACTTACAAAGGATATGCTTGAGGCATACAAAAACTTTAAACAAGAGCGACACGAGGATGGCTATAAGCCAAATGGAAAACCATCAATATGGTTGGGTTGGGAGATAACTAAAAATGACCGCCAAGCAAACTACTACTTAGAATGGGATGGTGGCGAAAAGTTCTACAACTACACAGAGTGGCTTGAATACATTATTAAGTATGTGTTTAAGGTATGGGGCGTTAAGTTAAATGGTCAGATAGATTGGCGAGGAGACGAATGGGAAGACAATGGTACTATCATAGTAAAAGACAATACTGTTGTAGCAGTACCAAGGCACTCATTTACATATCCTTTAGCAATTGATTCAAATAAAGAAGAAATAATAAAAATTATAAATAGTTACATTGAGCCGAGCGAAGGAGTTCAAACGATATTATCTAAACACTGGGAAATATTAATCAATTACATAAAAATTAAATAAAATGGCAAACAATTGTTGGAATCACGTAGTGTTCAATGGAGACACTACACAGTTAAAAAAATTACAAGAAAAGTTTCAATCCTATGGCAAGGCAAAATACTTCACAGAGTTCGGAGATTTTGTTTTGGATATTGGTAAAATTGGAGACACTACAGAAGTGTTTGAGAAGAGGCATGAGGATGCGTACTACACCTACGGAACAAAGTGGTGGGATTTTGATTTAGAAGACCACGAAGAAGGCTCAGAGGACTTTACAATTGCCGGAGACAGTGCTTGGAGTCCTCCGGTAAACTTAGTTGAGAAGATTTGCATTCATTACGGCTTAACTGCTAATATGGAATATGAAGAGGGAGGAATGGATTTTGCTGGATATGTTGAGTTCAATAACTTAGGAATTACACACCACAAAGAAATGACAAGCCACGAATTCCGATACGCTGATGACGTTGGTTATTGGATGGAAAATCTGTACTATAACTTTGAAGGCGATACCAATAGAGAGGAGTTAGAGCAAGCTATGAAAGAGGAGCATAGTTACGCAAATAAAACACATATTGAAGAATTTATAAACATGGTGCTGAAGACCAATAATACAAAAAAGTAACCGGTTACAAATCGCATTAATTTATAACAGACTTTTTTTTAATCAAATATTTATACTATATTTGTAATCGAAATATAATCAAATTTTATTCTAATTATGGACAATTTACTTAAGACTTTCTTCGAGGCTCTTAACCCTCAGAACCCTACTACACGAGACTTAGTAATTCATTTAGCTACGATGGATGCTACGAAAAAAACACAACCCATAGAGGACTATGAGGTTGATTACGAAGAGATTAAAACAGACACAGAGCAGAGCGATGAAGTCCCATTGGGAATCTAAGATATTTGTAGTTGAATCTAATTAAGTTTGTTGCATAGCTTAATTAAAGCAATAGCCTCCACAGAAATGTGGGGGTTTTTGTGGTACAAACCAATACGTAATGAATGATAACTCAAAAGAAAAAGTTGACACTGTAGATTGGACACAATCAACAACCGGAATAGAAATTAATTGGACAGAAACAAAAACATCGGATTACGATGGAATAAAAATCAAAAAAAATGAAGAAAGACATATTTGATAGTTACGCTAAATCATTAGCTGAGAAGTTTGATATAAGTTTAGATGAGATGTTTACCAAGAACAACCGCCAAGACATTGTAGATGCAAGGTATTTTTTATACTTTCTATGTATTGAGCGACCAATAAAAATAAGTTATATCCAAAAATTTATGTTGGATAGTGGACTAAAAGTTGGTCACAGTACTGTACGATACGGATACTCAAAAGCAAGGAAATTAATAAGCGCTGACTCAGACTACAAGCAGTTGATTAATGAAATCACAAAAGATTAATATGCACAGTCTTGAAAGTATTTTTGCTAAGGCATTGGGTGTTGTTGTTGAGTCTTCTGATGCAGAATTAGAAAATGAGATGGTTATAAGGATGGGTGTTAAGATTACCAAGATTAAAGGTTTGATTAAGATCATAAATATGAGTAGAGGAGGCTCATACTACCAAGAGTGCAGTGCCGATGAGTATACCTTATTTCATAAGTACGGATGGAAGCAAGGGTGTGTCCATTTAGCTTTAGAAAACTGCATTTACAAGCTGGGTCTTATAGAGGACAGAATAAAGCTAGAGGTAAATACTCGTAAGAATGACAAGCATATTAAGAATCTTAAAAGAAAAAGGGATGCCGTACTACTAAAGTATGCCTCTTATAAATTGAAGTTAAATTAATAATTAAATCAAGTCAAATGGAAAACAAGGAACAAGGTATGACAACCTTTGAAAAATTGTCAGCAATCAATGTCAACTCTAAAGCAGAGAAGAAAGCAGGACTTACCTACCTATCATGGGCATGGGCATGGAGTGAAGTAAAGAGGGCGTGTCCCGATGCCACCTATAAGATGGGCGAAACAACCTACGATGAGGTTTTAGGATTTATGTGTCACAGTACTGTAACTATCAAGGGCGAGACCTTAGAGATGTGGCTTCCAGTAATGAACGGAGCAAACAAGTCTATGAAGAAAGAAGCCTATAGTTATAAAACAAAGTACGGAGATAAGGGTGTTGAGTCAGCTACAACGATTGACATCAACAAAACGATGATGAGGTGCTTAGTAAAAAACTTAGCTATGTTTGGTATGGGTATTTATATTTATGCCGGAGAAGATTTGCCGGAAATTGAAACAGAGCAAGCCGAGTCTAAAGTAAATGCAAAAGCAAAAGCCGTAGCAGTAGCTAAGACCGAAAAGAAAACCCCTAAACATATCACTTTAGATATTGGAGATGGGAATTGGGTAACTGTTTTAAGCTACATCGCAAGAAACAAAAGCAAGGGGTTGGAAGCTATCGTAAACACGTTGTCTACGAAGTATGCGATTAGTCCCACTGTGAAGAAAAGTATTAAAGGCTTTGTTGACTTAAAGGATACTCCAAATGAATAACGCAGAGGTCTTAGAAAGACTAAGAGACGATAAAGATTATTATGGTCAGTTTGGTAGACAGTATCTATCAAACTCTGACCTCTATAACCTACTTAAGAACCCAACACAGTTTAGGATACCACAACAGAAAACAAAGCCAATGCTTGAGGGTAGCTACTTCCATACAAAGATGTTGGAGCCACACAAGTTAGACCAATTTGAAGTAATCGATTCTTCTACACGTAGTACAAAAAAGTACAAGGATGCGTGTCCAGAAGGAGAAATTATACTGCTAAAGAAAGAGAAGGAACATCTTGACTCTTTGTGTGATATTATGTCTTCTAATATGGAGATGTGTGAGTACATATATGAGGATGGAAATGAGTTTGAAGTTCCAGCAGTTCAGAACATAATGGGTTTGGATTGGAAGGGTAAAGCGGATATTGTGAACCACACAAGTGGGTTAATAATTGACATCAAAACAAGCTCAGATATTGATAAATTTATGTACAGTGCTAAGACTTATAACTACGATAGTCAAGCATACATTTACCAAAGACTGTTTGAAAAGCCACTTGTATTTTTTGTTATAGACAAAACTACCGGTAGGTTAGGGGTATTTGAATGTTCATCTGAATTCTTAGAGGGTGGACGTAACAAAGTAGAGAAAGCAATGGAAGTGTATCATAAATTTTTTAGCGACAATGCGACTGAAGACATACTTAACTACGTGCATAGGCAGACTTTATAAAAGGCTACTAAAAAATAGAAACTCTGTATGGATAGAAGTTCCACTATCGTGCAGTTCGGCAGATGAAAAGAATATTGCTATTCTTTCTGCTATAGAAATCATGGAGCGTACAATAATTATAAAAAACAAATAAAATGGCAGACAAAATTTTCGCAGACGGATTCTCATGGAAAAGAAGAGACGATGCACCTGAATTCGTAATTGGTAACCTAAGTTGTAAAGTAGAAGATGCAACAAAATTCTTAACCGAAAATGCAAAAAATGGTTGGGTCAATATGAACGTGTTGATGTCTAAGAATGGGAAACCTTACATTGAATTAGATACTTGGGAAGCTAAGGCTAAAACAACAGATGAAGACTATTAAAGTCATCTAAGGCACTAAGGCAAGGGGCTTTTGCCCCTTTCTTTTGCTATTAACTGTGTTGATAATGTTAATTATTATTCACTTTTACAATTCTATATAAGAACGGCAACAACTTTATTTCCAACTACATTATACAACTTATATTCAACATATTCAACATAAATATAGTTAAGTAGTTCTTTTACAGATATTTAATACTATTAAGATTAACACAAAACTACATATAATTGACATAGAATGGAGATTACTATTTTTAAAGACATAAAACAAACATCACAACCGTTTTACAAGCACGTAAACGTAATACTTGATCGTATAAAGGATGGGGCATCTAAGGATACTGTTAAAAGTATACGTGGAGAAAAAGATAAAGAAAACAGAAGGGGTCTGAAGGCTAAACTTCCAGCAATTTGCTTTAGTGGAACTTTTAGTAAGAGGGCAGACAATGCTATAATTAATCATAGTGGATTAATCTGTTTGGATTTTGATGAGTACAAAACGAAAACCTTAATGCTACAAGAAAAGCAGAGACTGTCAAAAGATAGATATGTTTTTTCTGTTTTCGTTTCGCCAAGTGGAAACGGACTAAAGGTATTGGTTAAAATTCCTACAGAAACAGAGAACCACAAAAACTACTTCCTAAGCCTTCAAAATTATTTCAATAGCGAGAACTTCGATAAGTCGTGTAAGAATGTCTCACGAGTTTGCTACGAGTCTTACGACCCATTGATTCATGTCAACACGCTTTCAAGTTTATGGGATAAAATTGAGGAGCAAGAGTATGTTGAGGTAGAAAGAAGTGCTGGCATAAACACCATACCAGTTACAGATGAAAGCAAGATAGTTGAAATATTAGTAAAATGGTGGACTAAAAAATACCCTATGGGAGAGGGAAATAGAAATAACCACACGTACATCTTAGCCGCTGCTTTTAATGACTTCGGAATACAGAATTCGCTTGCGGAACATATATTCCTAACGAACTACCAAACATCTGATTTTACTGCTACAGAAATTAAAACAACTATCAAGAGTGCTTATGCTAAGAGTGCTAATTTTGGTACAAAGTTCTATGAAGACGAGGACAAGGTAAATAATGTTAGAATGAAGCTAAAGAGGGGAGTTTCAAAAAAAGAAATACAAGCCGAGTTGGAGGACGATGATGTTAGCCCCTCGGTAGCCTCAAAAGCAATTGCAACGCTGGATGAGGCGAACAAAGTTTATCAGTTTTGGAGCAAGAACGAGAAGGGTGTTGTAAAGATTATACCTATATTCTTTAAGGAGTTCTTGGAGGACAATGGGTTTGGTAAGTTCAACCCTACCGGAAGCAAGAATTTTGTTTTCGTGAAAGTAACAAACAATCTTATAGACCACACCTCAGACAATGAGATAAAAGACTTTGTACTAAAATATCTTTTAAAGTTGGATGACTACAGTATCTATAATTACTTTGCGGAAAACACGAGGTACTTCAGAGACGAGTTCCTTACACTTTTAGATTCTCCCGATATTCATTTTATAGAGGACGACAAGTATAACGCTTACCTATACTACAACAATGGAGCAGTACAAGTCAAGCATGGGGAGGTTAAAATTATTGACTACATAGACCTTGGTGGGTATGTATGGAAAGACCATGTTATCGATAGAGACTTTAATTTATGTGACAGTAAGGAATGTGATTACCAAAAATTCATTCACAATATTTCAAATAAAGACGAACTTATTATAGAGTCTTTTCGTAGCACTATAGGATACTTGCTACACGCTTGGAAAAACCTATCATACTCTCCGGCAGTAATCCTAAACGATGAGGTTATATCAGACAACCCTGAAGGCGGTACTGGTAAAGGTTTGTTTATGAACGCACTTGGTCATATGAAAAAGCTGGTTGTAATTGACGGTAAATCCTTTAATTTTGAAAAGAGTTTTGCTTACCAATTAGTTTCGGCGGATACTCAGATACTTTGCTTTGATGATGTAAAGAAGCACTTTGATTTTGAAAGATTATTTTCGTTGGTTACCGAAGGATTAACCTTGGAAAAGAAAAACAAGGATGCTATAAAAATTCCTTTTGAGAAATCTCCAAAGGTTTCTATCACTACCAATTACGCCATCAATGGAGAGGGTTCTTCTTTTGAGAGAAGGAAATGGGAGTTGGAACTATCACAGTACTACACAAACGGAATGACTCCATTAATAGACTTAGGTAAGTTGATGTTTGGCGAGTGGGACGATGACGAGTGGTGTTCGTTTGATAATTACATGATTGAGTGCCTACAGATTTATATGAAGAAAGGATTGGTTAAAGCTAATTTCAAGAACCAAAAACTAAAAGCATTTATGGTTAGCACCAACAGTGATTTTGCTTATTGGTGTGGATTAACAGGGGATAAGCAAGTTAACGGAATGCTTGGTAAAGATAGAAAACGTTATGTAAACCATTTGTTTCTTGATTTCTTAGAGGTTTGTCCGGATGCTAAAAAACATGGTTCAAGACCAGTGACAAATACAAGGTTTGGTAAGTACCTTAAAGCATACTCAAAGTATAAATTCGGTTGCTTACCCGATGTGGGTAGAGAAGGTCCAGGCAATTGGATACTGTTCAGAAGCAAGCACGAACTTGAAACCAACGGAGAATTAGATATGGACTTTTAAAACACTAAAATGGAATTTAGAGACTATCAATTAGAAATGATTAAAAAAGCTAAACCTTTACTAGAAAAGGATAGGTTTGTGTATCTTGCAATGGAGGTTAGGACTGGTAAAACGTTGACTAGTTTGGGTGTCAGTGCGCTTTTACCGGTTCAAAACCTTTTGTTTATTACTAAAAAGAAAGCAATTGGTAGCATAGAAGATGACTACAAAATGCTTAACCCTTCCTACAAGATTACTGTTGTAAACTACGAGTCCTTACATAAAATTGATCAGAAAGGTTGGGACATGGTGGTGTGTGATGAGTCCCATGGAATGGGAGCATTCCCTAAAAGAAATAAAAGGTCTACACAAGTAAAGTCTCTTATTCTTAAAAACAATCCATACGTAATATTCCTGTCAGGAACACCAACCCCTGAATCTTATAGTCAGATGTACCACCAAGTTTCTATAATGAGAAACCATCCATTCAAGGAGTACACCACTTTCTATAAATTTGCTAAGAAGTATGTAAACATTACTCAGAGAAAGATTAATAGTTTTCTAATTAACGACTACAGTTGTGGGCTGGACACCATCATTTCTGAAATGAAACCACACACGCTATCCTACACTCAAAAGGAAGCCGGATTTAAAGTGAAGACTACTGAGCATGTCATTGAGGTGGATATGCTACCCATAACTTATCAGTTAGCCAAAAAATTAACTAAAAATTTAGTGATAGAAGGTAAGGATGATGTGATATTGGCTGACACTCCGGTAAAGCTAATGATGAAACTTCATCAAATATATTCTGGAACGGTTAAGTTCGAGTCTGGTAACTCTATGGTTCTTGACTACAGTAAGGCTGAATTTATTCACGACAATTTCATAGACATAAAGATTGGAATATTTTATAAGTTCAAGCAAGAGTTAGTTGCTTTACAGAAAATTTATGGAGACCAATTATGCACAGACTTAGAAACATTTAAGTCAACAGATAAAAGTATTGCTCTACAGATTGTAAGTGGTAGGGAGGGAATAAGTTTGAAGGAGGCTAAGATATTAGTGTATTACAACATTGACTTCTCAGCAACCAGCTATTGGCAGTCACGAGACAGAATGACTACAAAGGATAGGCTTGAGAATGATGTGTATTGGATATTTTCTAAGGGAGGTATTGAGCATGATATTTATCAGTCAGTAATTAAGAAAAAAAATTACACCCTTAGACACTTTGAAAGGGATTTGTTAAATTTAAATAAAATATAATGGAAAATGTAATTGCAATTTTCGCTGTAATTATTTGCATCGCAGCGATATTTTTAAATCTAAACAAACGTAACGAACCATTTGATTAAAAACTATGAAACAATTTATTTACGATATTCAATTTACATCTTACCCATATAGTCTTATGGATTATATTTTAAAAGATTATAACCCGAAAAGTGATTATGTTAATATAAAAAAAACAATGATTTCCTATGTAAAAAAGTGGTTAGTTTTGTTTAATAAAACTCATGGATATGATTTACAATTTGTAAAATATCTTGGAGATGGTATAGTAACTGTTGCTATAAATAAACAAGATGTTAAATCTTTATTTAAAATAATTCATAGCGAGAAGTATAGGGAAGTAAACGCATATATGCTGGACATACATGCACCTTGGAAAAAAGAAATAGCATACCCTAAAGACAGAAGATATAGGAGATATAAATGGCATTTTGAAATGGCAATAGCTATGCTGATAGGGTCTAAAAAAATGATTAAGAAGTCAGAAAAAATTAGCGTTGATGTATCTCAAGACTTATCAATTCAATACTATGATTAGATGACGGAAGAAACATTAGGAGAGTATTCTCAAACAAATTGGATATTTGGAGAGCCGCATCTTATGTGGATTCCAATGATGAATCCAGCATATTTAACAGAAAACAACTTATGGAATGATTATGAAGACGTGGTTAAGCACAAAAAATAAACCCTTTTTTAGCGTTGGGGATTAAACGCTATAACTTAAATAAATATACAATGAATTTAGAACAAATATTTAAAAAAGAAACAGGTTTTGATGCTTATAAAGATAATGATTTAGAACCTAAAATACCATTAGGGTATTATGTAGAATGGCTTGAAGAGCAATTAAAGTTATCTGGTGTTAGCCAACAACGTGAACTGTTAGAGGGTTTTGTTGATTGGTTTAATGCCAACGATAAAACACAAGCAATATTAAGCGAGCGAATAGAAGAGTATTTGAAAACCCTCTAATTGTGGCTAACGTATGGTTATATGGTTAGATTTTAACGGATTAAAAACAGAAATTATGAATGATAAAGTAAAAGAATTAATAGAATTGTACGAGGCAATTTTACACGGAAAGAAAGAAAAAATGGGATTATTTGACTGCTCCGATAGTTATTATGCTGGGTGCTGGGATGAGCAACTAAAAGAAGTGGAAAATTTGAAACAAGAATTAGTTAAAAATTAATTATATACGTTGTTGTTGTGTCGTTTTAATGCACTACAACTACCTATATGTAAAGTAAAACTACTACTAACCATCGAAAATAACCGGATAAAACAAGTTTAAGTAAAAATGACAGAACAACAGATACAAAAGAAAAGAATTGACGAACTTGAGGCGCAAGGCTACTACGTAATAAAGCTGAAGCTAACCAACAAGAATGGTATTCCTGATTTAATTGCACTACCAAAGGGTTGTGATGTTTTATTTTCGGAAGTAAAAACACCAAAGGGAGTAGTGTCAGAACTACAGAAATATAGATTAAAAGAATTACAGTCATACGGTTTTAAAACAGAAATATACAATGGGGAGCATTAACTCAGTATTATCAAAAACAAAAGGATTAAAAGAGTCAGTATTAAAGATATACTCAGAAAATCACACCACGCTATCTGTTAAATCTATAGCCTACAGAGCTGGAACAACTGAAGAGAGGGCTACTAAATTTATTAAAGAACATCACTTAAGTTTAGTTTCTTATTTCGATTTTGGAATCGCACCGAGCATGTCAGAAGAGAACACTTTCTTTTTGTTTTCAGACAATGGTATAGAAAAAAAATTAACAAAAGAGGGTAAAAATATACATTCACACGATAGTATAACTCCACTCGAATCGCTTTATATAAAAATAAATTTAGGATACGAAGTTATATTAAATAAATAAAAATTGTATATTACTAATATTATAATATTTCGCCCATGCCTAAACCTGTAACACACAGTGACTTGATTGCTATAAGTCATATTAATCACTTAACAAATAACATTCATTCACTTACAAACGACTTATATGAAGACCTCATGGAGCGTGATCATGAAACAGCAAAGAATAAGGCCAAGGACATTGTAGTAATAATGAACGACCTTATTAAGTCTTTATCTGATGAGATTTAATTATACATTTCGTCAAGCATTTGCTCTCTTCGTTCTTTTTGTTGTCTTTTTATTTCTTGTTCCCGTATGTACATTTCAGAGTTACGAAATTCATCTTGAATTTGCATTTTTCTTTCATACGCCTCTGGATTATACCTTTCCAACTCCTTGTTTGTCAAGTTCTTTTGTCTCGGCTTGGTTTTCTTTTTCCTAGCCGCATCCCTTTGTTCTTTGGATGTAACTTGGTAGTCAGAAAATTGTAAGATTCTTAATATTAACTCATTGCCTTTCGCCTTACCACTCGTAATTAAGTCTGCATTTTTAATTAAACGCTCTACTTGTTTTAAAGGTAAACCAGCATTAGAAAGATTAAAGAAAGCTTTTTTAATAGCATTTTGTTTTCCAGCAATGCTTTTGTTAATTGACTCTTCGGTTCTTTGTTTTCCGTTTTTATCAAAAGGAGTTACGTTATACTGATTAGCGTCATTAAGTTCTTTAAAAAACTTTAAACCTATAGTTAAAATTGGAACAGCAGATATATCTTGTCCTGTCCATGGTTTAGCAGTTAAATAATCTCCATACGCCTCAAAAAAACTTCCTATAATAAACAAACCATTTAAGTTACCTAAAGCAGCTGCTCTTAATAAAGTTTCCTCGTCTTCATCCTCCCATGGCGCTAAAACACCAGGAAGTCCAGCAGAAATATATTGAAAGATAACCGGAAGAATAGAGTGATACATTGCTAATGTTTTAACATTTTCCCAGTAAGTACCCTTCCCTTCTTTACCACCACTACTTATTTTTCTATAAAGATTTCGTGTGGTTGTCATTTCTTTTCTTAAATACTGTTTTACAGACGTTAAGAACATATTTAAACTTCTATTAATAACTCCACCGGTTTGATACTGGTCCTTGTCTTGTGTATCACTTGATTGCTGAGATGATTTCGTATCTCTTTCAAACATTTTTACAGCATAATCAATTACTTCTTGGTCTGTTGCAACAGGATTTTTCTTTCTATATTGGTCTTTGTAAAACGCATAGTTAGGTACACCACCAATTACGATAGCACCCTTATCTCCCTGTTTCACTAAATACATTAATGCATTAATAATATTGTCCTTGGTTTCAGAAGGCACTAAACTTTGTATTTTAGATGGAGCATAAGTTTCTAATGTTCTTAAAATAGATTCACCATACCTGTCTTGTATGTAGATAGAATTATCAGTTATCTCTTTCCAATTAGCTTTCATGTCAGGGATTCCCATTGTTCCATACTTCATCCAGTTTCTAAAACCAATTCTAACAGCATAAGCTGGAGCAGATGTCAACTGTTTAATAAAAATAGTTGGGTTAATAGCCAGCCTTCCTATAACAAAAGCTGAAGTAACATTGTTAATCCAATCCATTCCATACTCTTTTGAAACCCCTCTTTTAGATAAGGTGTCTATCATAGTATCAATACTCTTCATAGGGCCTTTCCCATAGTTATTTACGATAGCATCTTTAATATTTTGATTTCCAAAAATATTAGCCACATCATTTAAGTTTTCAGAATATGCTGCAAAATAATTCATGTCATTTACATAAGTCATCATTGCCGCCATTTGATCCATACTTTTTATAGCATTTTTATTTTTAACCCTTGCTTTTGTAGAGCCAGGCGAAGCAAATCCTTTGTAAGCACCTTTACCATTTGATAAAACATCAACTGAATCATCCTCAACACCTTCTCTGTATATTCTACCAGCATAATGTTCATTCCAAGGCATAGAGGTTCTATAAACTTTCTTGTAAGCTTCATTATAACTGTCATATAAAGAAGGGAAAAACTCTTCTACTTGCCATCTCATTAGTTCTTTAACCTCGTCATTTAACAAAGCCTCCATTTCTTTCATTATTCTCTGATAGTCTTTGCCGTATTTTTTTTCATAAGAAGCTTGGTTAGATGGGTCTTTGTATTGGTTCACTAAGTAAGCCATTTGGTTCTGACTTAAGTCTTCAATCTTTACACCACTTGACATAACGATTCCTGTTGAAGCAGGTATGCTATCTTTCTGTGATTTTTCTCTCCATTTTCTACCGTAAACTTCTTCTACTTTTTCATTTATAATTATAGTTGTAGCCATTTTACGAGCTTTAAACTCGTTTGTTGACTCGTCTATTTTAAATGTAACCATCTCCTGTAGGTCTCCACCAAATAATTCGCCAGGCATTTTACCAATCTTAGACATTAGGTTTAATAAATCATTGTTTCCTATAACAAAAGAAACCATTCCTTCGGTTAGTTCTGAAAACTTTACTTTAGCTCTATTTATAACACCTTCTTTTTTTGCTTTAGATAAAGCTGTATAGTCTAAAAGAGCTTGCTTGCTCTCCGGATTAGAAATAAGTATAGGGTTTGATTTAGACTCCACCTGTAAATTATCAAACTCAGGGTTAGGAATATACATTTCAATCTTTTTACCAGTAATCTCATAGTAAGCTCGTTGAAAATTATCTATATATTGAAAGTGTTTAGCTTTTATGGCTGCCTCTAATTCAGACTTACCCTCATTGACTAAATCATTTAAATTATCAATCACACTCTGTAGGTCTACAGTTTTTTCAATAGAAATATCTAAAGAAAGTTGAGCATTTACAAAATTTAAAGCTACCTGTAAGTCACTGTAGTCTGCTGTCATTTTTGACATCTCTATTGAATCTAGTTTTTCAATAGCTGAAATTTTATTTTCAAGATCTTGACCAATTGCCACTAATGTGTCATAATCTGTTTCAGAATTAATGTCAGCAACTATTTTTTGAATAGACTCTAATCTCTTACGAACATCGTCACTAACTTTGTATGCTTTTTTTCTTCCTGACTGCGTGTCATCGTATTTCCCTCCTAATATTTTTGTTATTTTTTTAGTAAGTTCAGTGTTAGTTTTTTCATTTACATACTCTAAAACTTCTTCTTTTAAGTTTTCAATATTTTTAGGGTTAGCTGCGGTTATTTGTCTCATTAACTTCACAACCTCTGGCTTTTCAAACACGTAGCTTGGAAGAGATTTTCTTATGAAGTTTCTTAAATCTCTTTGCGTTGCTTGTAAATCAGATTTACCTCTTCCTTTAATTAACTTTCTAGCCAATTTAATCCTAGCAGCAGCGTCTCCACGCATAAATCCACCCTCAAAAGCATTCATCATCTGTGAAGTCATTTGAGCTTGTAAAGTACTGTAGGCTCCTTTATTTGAAGCGGCTTTATATTCCGGTTGACTCTGTAAAAAGTCTAACGTTGCGTTATCGATTTCTTCTTGAGTAAACTTATAAAACTTACGGTTTTTAGCTTTAGCTGTTTTTTGAATTTTAGAAATTTGATTTTCTATTTTTTTAATTTCAGCTTCAATTTTTTCTGATTTTTTTGCATCAAATAAATCTCCTTGAAGAATTTTACCTTTTTCTATATCAATTTTGGCATTAAGCTTTAATATTGCTTTACCTGTAGCTGTCAAGTTATTGTCTAATAAGTTTTTTCTGAATTCATATACCTTATTAAAGACCTTTATACCAGACATCATGCCTCCCTGAATATTACCAAAAACTTTTGGCACATTTCTTAAAGCAAAATTACTTATTTTCATTAAAGGATTTATGTCCTTCATTAAAATACTTAGGTTACGTTTTAAGTAGTCAACAATAGTATCATCTTTTATATTATTCTCTCTCCCTAGTCTTATGATATCAATTGCTTCAGTTTCTGATCTACCAATTTCACCCATTGACTGTTGTTTTCTAACACTAGCTCTTGGATTGTAAAACCTTGGTTTACCATTTTGTGTAATACCATTAGAAAAATAATACCCAGCAACTTGACCTTTCTGGTATCCTTCCTTAAATAATGCTCGCTCCACTCTTAGACCTAACTTTCTAGCGGATTGCTGTAGTGGGCCAAGTGGTATCGTGTTAGGCATGAATCCTTTTATATTCATTTTATAAAGCAGTCCTAGTTTCTTAGCATCATCTGCCTTCTGCTTACGAACTTCTGGAGATTCTGTCTCTGTTGTTTTAAGCTCTAAATCCCCTGGTGAAAATAAATTCTCAGATATTGTGTGCTTCAGATCATTTAATATATCAATTCTAGAAGCTAAATCTTTTATCTTATCAGTAGCTCTATTGTTTATTGAACCATCTTTTTTTATTAATTTAGATTTTGCAATTTTTTCCTCTTTAGTAAAAACGGATACTGTTATATCTATCCCTTTAATCAATCTTTCTCGTAAACGAGTTGTTTCTATTTTACTCGTTAAAGCTAAAGATTTACTAAAAGCCATATCACTTTCTATTGATCTTATCTTTTGATTAACAATCCTATCTTTACCAAAACTAGCAACATATA
>Ga0308023_1000315_pt1 | contig 14998 bp, 11 predicted proteins | sample Neamet418_FD_201294 | JGI IMG/M metagenome (GOLD analysis project Ga0308023, IMG submission 201294) | Marine microbial communities from water near the shore, Antarctic Ocean - #418 | ecosystem: Environmental > Aquatic > Marine > Unclassified | place: Southern Ocean | collected 2014-10-03
ATATGAACAGAAGTTTCAATAATAGTTTCCCAATCTAAACTTTCAAAAGGGGTTGATGTAAGTTTTTTCCATAAACTCTTATCTGAAATAAGAGCATGTTTTACTATTTCTGCAAAACCAGATTTCAACTGATTTTCAGGAAGTGTTTCTAACAAAACAGGATTAATTAATACTGCTTTAGGATTATTAAAAAGTCCGATTTGATTTTTCAAACCATTAAAATCAATTCCTAATTTCCCTCCTACTGAAGCATCCACCATAGCCAATAGAGTAGTTGGAATATGAACAAAGGAGATCCCCCTTTTGTAAGTGCTTGAAGCAAATCCTCCCATATCTCCAATCACTCCGCCACCCAAATTTATGAGTAATGAATTTCTGTCGAAATTATTATTTGTAAGTGCTTCCCAAATAAAACTACAAGTACCAATATTTTTATTTTCTTCTCCTGATTTTATTTCAATAACAATTGCCGTTTTTAAGGAAGGAACTTGTTTAATTAAAATAGGAAGGCACAAGTCTCTTGTATTTTCATCTACTAAAATTGCTATTTGCGAATAGTCCGGGAAATTAAATTCTGTAAGCGAATTTTCTCCAATTACAATTGGATAGTTATTTGCCCTAATTATCATTATTGGGTAATTTCTACAATAGGATTTCCGGTACATCCATTTGGGAAAGAGATTCCTAAAATGGTGGAAATTGTAGGTGCGATATCACGGATATTTACCTTTCTATCGGTTTGTCCTTGCGGGATATTTCCTCCCCAAAAAATTAGTGGAACATGGGTGTCGTAACTATAAGATGTACCATGAGTAGTTCCTCCATTTTCCCAATATTTACTAATCCATCCTGTTTCATAAACAAGAATTAAATCCCCCGACCTTTTTCTGTTAAACCCTTTTTGAATTAAAGCCGCATTGGAATTTGAATATTCATTTTCGTGTAATTGTACTGAGGTATAAACATTTTTAACAGGTTCTAAATTCATTAGAAACTCTGAGCAACTATTTAAAAACTCTTCCCAATTCAATCCTTCCATCATAACAACCTCACTAGCCAAAAAGAATTGATTATTTGAAAAATTTTCAAATAATTCCATTGCAACAATTTCTCCATAATTACCGATTAAATGTTCATTGAGTTTTTGTTTTATTGTTAATGGATCAAAATATCCAGCAGGAATATTGAGTTTCATTAATTCTGATGGCTCAGAAACAACACCATGATCGGCAGTTAAGAAAACTACAACATTTTCATGTCCAAGAGTTTTATCAATCTCTTTCAAAAGTTCAGCAATATCCTTATCCAAACGGAGGTAAGTATCTATTACCTCCCAAGCATGAGGGCCATATTGATGACCAATATAATCGGTAGAAGAAAAACTAACAGAAAGAAAGTCAGTACTATTTCCTTTCCCTAATTTTTCATTTTTCAATATTTCCATTGCCAAATCTTTTAGGATTGTATTGCCAAAAGGAGTGCTTTTTATAGCACTTCCTCCACTTGTTATAAAAAGAGAATCTAAATTATGCGAAAATTCATTTTCTACTTTCCACTCTCCACTTAAATAATTGGAGGAAGGATTTTTATCTTGAAATTCTTTTAACCAATCCGGAAGTTCATCCATATAATAAGAGGAAGTAATCCATTCTCCTTTACTATCCATCCAATAAGCAGCATCTGCAGCATGACCTGCAGAAAGTATAGCGCCTCTATCTTTTAAAGAAATTCCAATCACTTTTGATTCCGGATTAAACAATTGCATTTCATCTCCAATAGTGGTTGTTAGCATCTGATGGGGAGACATTTGTCCGTCAGTTGAAATAATATCTGTATGATTTTTTTCACAATTACAAACTGTTTCCCTGCTTCCGTCTCCCGCACAATACACCATTGCGCTGGATTGTTTATCGTACCAATTATTGGCTATTATCCCATGAACAGATGGAGTGGTTCCTGTAAAAATACTGGCATGACCAGGACCTGTAAATGTAGGGGTATATCCGAATTGTGCATTCCTGAAAAAATGACCTTCATTTACCAATCGTTTAAATCCATCTTCTCCAAAATCGTTCCAAAATCGGTAGATATAATCGTAACGCATTTGGTCAACAACAATACCAACTACTAGTTTAGGCTTCTCTTGTGAAAAACTAGAGAATCCAAATAAAAGGGAAAGGGTTAATAGTATTGTTTTTTTCATTTTTTTCTGTTTTTAATATAGATTACTCCCATTGATAAAAATACTGCAACAATTACATCTGCAATTGGAGGTACGCTTGGCCATACAAAATTCCAAATACATACTAATGCTAACCATCCAAACCACAAGAAGTCAAAATCTTTTATTTTCATTTTATAAATATAATATACTAGCAAACTTACAAATAGTCCCCAAAACATACCGCCCAAAATATCAAAAGGATAATGAACTCCTAAATAAACTCTGCTAAAACCAATGAGTACTGCCCAAGAGAATAGATGTACAAATCCCCAATAATTTCGAAATAGTAAAGCAATAAAAAACGCTATAGCAAAAGAGTTAGAAGCGTGTGAGGAAATGAAACCATAAGGTCCTCCACAACCGTCAACTATGTTTATTCCTTCTAGGAAGTGGCAGGGTCTTGCTCTTTGGAAAATTTCTTTAAACAAATGAACCGAACCATAATCCGAAAGAAAAATAAGTAAGCCTAAAGCCAATAAAATTTTAAGAAAACTATCCGAAAATTTAGTGTAAAGTTTGTATAAAATGAAAATATAAAGTGGAATCCAAAACCATTTGGAAGAAATGAGTATCATTAACTCATCCATTTGTTCCCATCCTGCAGAGTTGATTAATCTGAAAAAATATTCATCTATTTTCTGCAGATTTCCCATTACTCATTCAGTTTTTTCCAGATTAAATCTTTCAATTCCGTAATTCCTTGTTGTGCTACTGAGGATATGAAAACAGTAGGAATGTCAGTTGGTAATTCTTCTTGCAAAAATCCTTTTAATTCTTCATCCAACATATCGGATTTACTAATGGCCAGTATCCTATTTTTATCTAATAGCTCAGGGTTATATTTTTGTAATTCCCCTAAAAGTATTTCATATTCTTTTGCAATATCATCCGAATCGGCAGGAACCATAAATAGTAAAGTAGAGTTACGTTCAATATGGCGTAAAAACCGTAATCCTAAACCTTTTCCTTCAGATGCTCCCTCAATTATTCCTGGGATATCTGCCATAATAAAGGATTTATCCCCCCTGTAGGCGACAATTCCTAAGTTAGGTACTAAGGTGGTAAATGGATAATTGGCAATTTGAGGTTTTGCAGCAGAAACTACCGAAAGTAAAGTTGATTTCCCAGCATTTGGAAAGCCCACCAAACCAATATCAGCCAATACTTTTAGTTCTAAAATAAACCAACCATCAACTACATCTCCTCCGGGTTGTGCGTATCTTGGCGACTGGTTAGTTGGTGATTTGAAGTGAGAGTTTCCTCTGCCTCCCATACCTCCTTTAACGATAATATGTTCCTCACCTTCATCTGTTATTTCAAAAAGGATTTCTCCTGTTTCTGCATCTTTCCCAATCGTACCTAACGGGACATCAATATAGCTGCTTTTTCCATCTTTCCCATAACTATGATTCCCGGTACCAATACCACCATGCTCTGCAAAAATGTGTTTTTTGTAGCGTAAGTGGAGCAAAGTCCACATTTGTTTGTTTCCTCTAATGATGATGCTTCCACCATGACCTCCATCACCTCCATCTGGACCACCTTTAGCGGTATTTTTATCCCTCAAAAAATGGGAAGAACCAGCACCTCCTCTACCTGAACGGCAATAGATTTTTACATGATCAACAAAGTTGGAATTTTTAACTCTCATTTATAGGCTGTCAATTACAGTGTTTAATTTTTTGGAAATATCGGAAATAGAACCTACGCCTTCAATTTCTGAAAGCTTGTTTTGAGCAGCATAAAACTCTTTTAAAGGAGCTGTTTTATTGTTGTATTCATTAATTCTGTTGGCAATTATACTCTCGTTTTTATCATCTGCCCTTCCTGATTCTTTCCCTCTTTCTAATAGGCGTTTAATCAATTCTGCATCTTCAACTTTTAAAGATAACATAGCCGATATTTCAGTTCCTTTTTCGCTTAATAAGTTATCCAAAGCCTCAGCTTGTGCAGCTGTTCTTGGGAAACCATCAAAGATAAATCCGTTTGCATTTGGGTTGTTATCTAATTTGGAAGATATCATACCAATGACTATTTCATCTGAAACTAAATCCCCTCTATCCATAATTGCTTTTGCTTCTAAGCCTAAGGCAGTTCCTGCTGTAATTTCTCCTCTTAGGATATCGCCAGTAGATAAGTGAACCAAATTATATTTATCAATTAACAGGTTGGATTGTGTTCCTTTTCCTGCACCTGGAGGGCCGAATAATACTAAGTTTAACATTGGTTTTTGATTTAGTTTTTTAGTTTGTAAATATGTGGCAAATTACGCCCAATTTCTTCATAATCCAAGCCATAACCTACAACAAAATCATTTGGAATAGATTTCCCAATATAATCAATAGGAATCTCCTTTTTGTATGCCTTTGGCTTGTATAGTAAAGTTGCGGTTTTGAAGGATGCAATTTCTTTGTTTTGAAAGAGTTCAATAATTTTTTCTAAGGTATTTCCTGTGTCAATTATGTCTTCAAGAATTATGATGTTTCTTCCTTTTAAATCTTGGTTTAGGCCAATGAGTTCGTTTACTATTCCGCTACTTTCTGTTCCTTGATAAGAAGCTAACTTGATAAAAGAAATTTCAGCATTGGGGATTGTAATTTTACGCATTATGTCAGCAGCAAATAAAAACGAACCATTCAGTACGGCAATAAAAAGCGGTTTTTCAACTCCACTGTTATTTATGGCAGTAGCAACAGAATTTACTATCTCTGCTATTCCCGTTTCCGGAATGTAAACCTCAAAGGTTTTATCGTGTAGTTGGATGGTTTTCATAAGTTAATTATTCGACCAAACTTTCTTTAAAACAATTTCTTCTTCTGTTGTATTTTCTGATTTTACAAATTCTAATAACTGGTAATGATTTCCAATTGTTAAAGTAATGTCCGATTCAGAGAATTTTTTCTTAATTGTAAAGGTAACTTCCTTTTTCACTTCTTTTAAAATATCCGAAAGTTTTCCTTCTACCTTTTTGCTATTTACTTTTGTAATTTCATCTTCAGGGGCTATGCCGTTTTTATCGGTTACCGAATTTGGTTCTACTTTCTTAATGATGATTTTCCCGTTTTCTTTTACGGCAACAAAACCAAAATACTGAGCAGATAGATTTTTGTTTTTCTTCTCCTTCAACTCTAACCCTACAGTTGTTAATGCCGATTTCAAACTTGGGATATAATTTTCAGTTCCATAAATATGATTTTCAAAAATCTCAGCAACTTTCAGTCCTCCAAATTTTACACAGATATTTCTAAAATCATCTTCCGAATAACCTTTTCCTTTTAATGCGAAATCTTCATACAACTCTTTCATTACAGAATGCAAACTTTCTTTCCCCTCTGTATTCCTGATGATTTCCAAATCAATCATCAGCATACACAATGCAGCATCAGGATAGATGGAAGTTTTACGGTCAGGAGAACCCAATTTATAGCCATCTAACCAATTGTCAAAACCACTTTCAGCAACCGAAAGATTGAACCTTCCATAATTAGTAAGGTGTCTTTCCAAGTTCTGATTTTGGGTTTTTATAAATTCATCCCAATTAAAGACTCCTGAATTATAGAGCATCATATCCCCCATATAAGTTGTAACTCCTTCTGCAACAAATCCAGTTCTAAAATAATTTTCTTTGGTATAATCGTAAGGATACATTTCTACTGGGCGAATCGCTTTTATGTTCCAAGTATGATACAATTCATGTGAACTTACCCCTAGTAAATCTTCATATCGTTTGCCCATTATTTCATTTCCAGGGCCTAATAATACAACTGTATTGTTGGTGTGTTCTACACCATGATAACTTCTGTAAGGTGTAATCTGGAAAAAGAAATGATATTCTTTAGTGGGGAAACCGCCATAATTTTTGATTTGACTCTTGCTAAAAGCAGAAAAGTCTTTTTTTAGTTTATCCCAATCGGGTGTGCATTCTCCTTGAAACCACATGTGAAAAGTAATTCCTTCAACTTTGTAAGTATCGTGTTGCAAAGCATCCGAACAAATAATTGGCGATTCTGCCAAGGCATCATAGCCTTTTATGCTTAGTATATTTCCTTTCTGCTCCATTGATGAAGCAATTTTATATCCTTTTGGTAAGTCGAAATCAAGCGTGTATTGCTCTTCCATTCTGTCCACAATATAAAACATGCAATGCACAGGATTAAGGTAGAGTTGATGTTCGTCCAAATAGCAGGCGCCTGCATCCAATTGATTGGCATAAAAATTATAGACAATCGTAACTTCCATAGCCCCTTCAGTAGTAACTTCCCAAAGATCTTTAGTTATTTTTGTGAAAGGAACAGGGTTGTTGTGCTCATCAAAAGCAGCCCATTTTTGTATATTTTGTGCAAAATCAGCCAATTCGTATCGGCCAGGACGCCAAGCAGCCAATTGAAATTGCATGCTTTCTTTTCCGTTAGTTGGAGCAGTAATTTCAAAATCAACATAATGCCTGTGCGGATTTGAATAAGATATAGTGTAGTTTATCATTTGTTTTTTAAAAGATGCAAAGATAGAAGATTAATACAAAAATTTGATGATTTGATAATGGGCTAATGAATGCGTTTAAAATCAAAAAAACTAGTAACTAATTTATAAAAACAAAAAACTATATTTGCCTTAACGAAAAGTATAGAAATGAAAAAAGAAGATGTGAAGTACGATTGCAGGCATTTTGAGGGGCACATCCCATGTAAACCCAATAAACTGTATGATGTGCAATGTGATGATTGTAGTTATTACGATAAAGTAACACCAAGGATTTTATTCATAAAACTAGGTGCAATTGGTGATGTGATTAGAACCACTCCGCTACTTACAAAATACAAGGAAAAATACCCGAATTGCCATTTTACTTGGATAACCCATTCTCCTCAAGTATTACCAAAAGAAAAAGTAGATGTAGTTTATAAATGGGATGCTACTTCACTTTACACAATTGCAAATGAACAATTTGATATCGCAGTTAACTTAGATAAAGATAAGGAAGCTTGTATGTTGCTTGCCAATGTATGTGCTAAGGAAAAGTATGGATTTACTTGGAAAGATAATCATATTGATATTGCGACTGAAAAAGCAGAACATAAGCTGATTACTGGTCTTTTTGACCATATTTCGAAAAAGAACACCAAGAATTATTTGGAAGAGATATTCGAAATCTGCCATTTTGAATTCAATAAGGAAGAATATATGATTAACTTAAATGAAGATTTGAGTAATCAATGGGAAGAAAAATTTAAAACATTAGCGGATGGAAAAACTATTATTGGGCTTAATACCGGCTGTGGACTTAGATGGAAAACTCGCCTTTGGCCAAAGGATTATTGGGTGGAACTCATAAAGGATTTAGAAAAGCAAGGCTATTTCTGTTTGCTAATGGGAGGGCCTGATGAAGATGAAACGAATCGTTATTATCAATCGAAAACGGGAGCAACTTATTTAGGGACTTTTAGCTTGGAAGAGTTTATTGCCATTACCAATAATACAGATATTATTGTAACACCAGTAAGCATGATGATGCACATTGCCTTGGCACTTAAAAAGCAATTAATGCTATTTCATAACATCTTTAATGTGCATGAATTTGAGCTATATGGAAGAGGGGTGATTATTGAGCCTACTAGTGGTTGCGATTGCTATTTTGGGAACTCCTGTAGCCGAGAAAAAAGATGTATGAATGACATCTCAGTGCAAGATGTTTTGAGTAATATTGCAGCCTTAAATAAAAATTTAAAAAAATAAAAATATGAATTTTGATGTTATCGTATTAGGAAGTGGTCCTGGAGGTTATGTAACGGCTATCCGTGCGTCACAATTAGGATTGAAAGTAGCAGTTATTGAAAAAGAACACTTAGGTGGGATTTGCTTAAACTGGGGATGTATTCCAACTAAAGCACTTTTAAAATCGGCACAGGTTTTTGAATATATTAACCATGCTGAGGATTACGGAATTACTGTAAAAAGTGCTGATGCTGATTTCCCTGCAATCATCAAAAGAAGTAGAGATGTTGCTGATGGAATGAGTAACGGAATTGCTTACTTACTTAAAAAGAATAAAGTTGCCGTTATTAATGGTTTTGGAAAAGTTAAACCAGGAAATAAAGTTAGCGTTACTGCTGATGGAAAATCAACTGATTATTCAGCAAAACATATTATTATAGCAACAGGAGCAAGAAGTAGAGAATTACCTAACTTACCACAAGATGGTAAAAAAGTAATCGGTTACCGAGAAGCACTTTCTCTTTCAACTCCACCTAAAAAAATGGTGATTGTTGGTTCAGGAGCGATTGGTGTTGAGTTTGCTTATTTCTATAATGCAATGGGTGTTGATGTTACTGTGGTTGAGTTTTTAGCAAACATTGTACCTGTTGAGGATATTGATGTTTCTAAGCAATTACAAAGATCATTCAAAAAATCAGGAATTAAGGTGATGACTAAATCATCAGTGGAGAAAGTGGATACTTCAGGAACGGGTTGTAAAGTACTTATCAAAACGAAAAAAGGAGAAGAAACAATTGAATGTGATGTGGTGCTATCGGCTGTTGGTATTGCTGCTAATATCGAGAATATCGGTTTGGAAGAAGTAGGAATTAAAACGGATAGAGGTAGAATTTTAGTAGATGATTTCTACAATACTAATGTAAACGGATACTATGCAATTGGTGATGTATTGCCAACTCAGGCATTGGCACATGTTGCTTCTGCTGAAGGAATTACTTGTGTAGAAAAAATTGCAGGTCAGAATCCTGAACCAATTGATTATGGAAATATTCCAGGATGTACTTATGCTAGCCCAGAGATTGCATCAGTAGGAATGACAGAAGCTGCTGCAAAAGAAGCAGGATATGAAATTAAGGTAGGGAAATTCCCTTTCACGGCATCAGGAAAAGCATCTGCTGCAGGACATAAAGATGGTTTTGTAAAAGTTATTTTTGATGCTAAATATGGCGAATGGTTAGGTTGCCATATGATAGGATACAATGTTACGGAATTGATTGCTGAGGCAGTGGTTGCTCGTAAATTGGAAACTACAGGTCATGAAGTATTAAAAGCAATTCATCCTCACCCAACAATGAGTGAAGCGGTTATGGAGGCAGTTGCTGATGCTTATGATGAGGTGATACATATATAGTCTACTAATTTTAGTTACTAGTTAGTTATTTGAAAGCCCACCAATTTGGTGGGTTTTTTATATACTAAAATTTATTTTTTGTAGTATTGCTCTATAAATAACTATATCATAGATGGTGAAAAAAACTAATACTATCAGGACTAATGCTTGCTTCTATTGCAGCATTTTCACAAAAACCAACAACTTACAAATCAGGAAAAGCAGTTGTAACAGTTTGGGAAAATCAAAAAGCAGGCGTTAATGGAGATTATACCGAAAGAGTATATGAGGTAGATAAAATCTACAAGAAAGGAGGAGAATGGAAGGGAACTAATCAATTCACCTATGAAGAATTGCTCAAGTTGCGTGCAGCAATTGACAAGGCTATTTTGGAAGAAGAAGTTAAAGTAGACTAGGTAATCGTCCAACAACTAGCAACTAAAAACCAACAACTATTTTACTGCACCACCAACTTCCTTTGCTCAGTTGTTCCGTTATGGATTAGTTTCACAAAGTAAACACCTTTAGACTGTTGGCTAAGGTCAATTTTATGCACTCCACTGCTAATTATTTCATTGGCTACTAATCTACCAAGGATAGAATAAACTTCTACTTTCATAGTATTAGCATCTGTGCGTATGCTAAATATTCCTTTAGTAGGGTTGGGGTAAATAGAGGTGTTGAACTCTGTAATTTCATCATCCAAACCAATGATAATGTTTTGTCCGTTAATGTTTACATTATCCATAAAAAAGCGGTTTCCGTAATCGTTAATAGCTACAAAGCTAACCATAATCGTATCGCCATTCAGCCCCCAATTACTTAGGTTTATGCTGTCAGTTGCCCAGCTACCACAAGTAGGATACCAAGGACTATTTACAGTTCCAGTAGTTTGCAAATCAGGACCGGTAGCCCCATAAATTGAATCCCAAGTTACTCCACAATTAATGGAAATATCTATTCTAAACCCATCTGCATAATTACTATGTCCAGAATATGCATAATCATAAGTCAGCCAATTCTGAGCATTTGCACCACCTCCTAATTTTACCTTATTGGAGATTAAACTTGCTTCCTCTCCTCTTTTGTTTATCCAGTAATGATTCACATATGCAACCGTATTGGGTAGGCAATTTATTCCTGTATCCACAACAATACTCTGCCAAGAAAAAGCAGCCGGAGGAGTTTCCCAAGCTGTAGGAGGGAAGTTTCCAGTTTCAAATCCTTGCTGCAAAGCAGTTGTATTAGTAATAGGGAAAACAGAATCGGTATACCTAATAAAGTCCGTAATCGTTTGCGTACTTGTGCCGAAAGCATCCGTAACCGTTAGTGTAACATCATAGTTTCCAGGGTTTCCATATACTACAATTGGGTCTTCCAGAGTTGAGGTGCTAGGCGTTCCTCCTGGAAAATTCCATTGCCAAGTAGCACTGCTCAAACGAACTGCCGAATGGTCAACAAATTGAATTGTATCATTCATACAATTAATTTCTAGTTTGTTTGCTGCTATCTGTGCTGATGGTGGAGTGTTTTCATAAAGATCAATTTCGTAAGCACTTCTGTTAGTTCCGTTACGCAATAATCCCTCTCTATAATAAGGAACTAATTGAGTGGAAACAGTGCTTTTTGGTAAGTTGTTATCATAGATGTCCCAATCGCTCATTGTATTATTACGATAATAAACAGCATCTCTCGTTCCTATATATACGCCACCATTACTTCCTCTTTGGTGTTCAATATTAGTTGCATTCATATTGTCAAGGGTAGGGGTGCTCCAGTTGTCCCAAGTTGTTCCTCCGTTTGATGATTTAAATACTTCATATCCTTCTGCATCTTGTACCCCACTATACATGCTGCATCTTGCAATCCAAAGCGTATTTTCATCATCACTACTGATGGTTATGTCGTAAGGAATCCAGGCTTGCCCGTTTATATTTGTAGGTGTAATATCTGTCCAAGTTTGTCCTGCATCATTTGTTCTGTAGATTTTTTTATCCCCCCACCAACTTTCAAAAGTGGCAACATAAATTACATCTGGGTTGCTCCAAGCTACTTCCACTGAGGTTACTCTTTCATTAAAATGATGAATGGCAGCATAAGAAGCTCCATCATTTTTGGAAAGCCAAAGAGTTGTATCTTCTCCAATATAATTCCAGTTATAACACCTTGGGTCAAATTCCATTTGTGAAGAATTCCCTACTGTATAGGATGCATTTGCTTTCTTTCCTAAAGAAAAAGTACTGATGTTAACTGTTCTATCTCCTGAGAGTGTTTTTCCTCCATAATCGCTATAAGCAACTCTAGGGTTTCCAAAGTTTACAAACCCTCTTGTTCCATCACCACCATCCGTGCAAATCCAGTCATTTATGTAAGTATTTCCATCTTTCAGCATTGTTCCGTTATGGTAAGTCCCACCAAGCATTACCTCTCCATCTTTGAATCCTGCACCAAATCCCCAAAAGTCAGTTCCTGCAATTCCGTATTGTTTTTTGTATATGCTATCTCCTGCATTATCAGAATAAAAAGCACCTCCATCACAAGCAAACCAAAGGTCGTTCCCAAAATAGTTGATGTCATGAATATCGGCATGTACATATTCTTTTTTATGAGGAGTACTCCATTTTGAAGGACATGTAAAACTAACACCTCCATCTGTTGATATCCAATGATTCACTCCGCCAATATGAATAATATCTGCATTATTTGGGTTTACAGCTAAGGCTAAATCGTAATAATATTGTCCACCATCATCCGAACCATCTGGTTGCCATCCCATCATATTAATGTTATTGCTATCAGGAACGCCTGCTGGTTGAGGTCCACAACATTGAAAAGTCCAATTTACGCCTTTATCATTACTGATGTAGATTCCGTACAAACCACTTCCTCCATTGGCATCACCAGTGGCAAGGGCAACAATTTTATCAGGATCTGCAGGGCTGACTGCTATTTCTGTTCTTTTTTGAGCATCTCCTGTTCCTGGGTTTGGCCACCCATTTGAGTAGAGTGTTAACGTATTCCCTCCATTATCCGAACGGTAGAATTCTGTTTTATCGCCATTTTTCTTGATGAAATACATGGTGTCAACTGTATTAGGATGAAACTCAATTTCTAAAAAACTACCACTCATTACTTGCGTGAAATTGAGTCCTCCATCCAAAGAATGATACAAGCCTTCATCAGATGCTACAAATAACTCCTGATTATTTGAAGGTTTCAGTTTCATATCCTTGATAGAGTGGGAAAGGTTAGTAAAGGCAGCATCACCTATTACAGTCCAATTAGTTCCGCTATTTGTAGATTTGTAAATACCGCCATTCCCACTAATGTAGATGGTTTCTGGGTTTGTAAAATCTATCTCAATCGCATACACACCATTTAAGGATAAATCTTGTGTTATTAAATTCCAATTATCTCCTTTGTCAGTAGTTTTCCAAGCTCCAGCAGTAGCTGTTCCTGCATACAAAACATTCGGATTGCTTACCGCTTGCTCCACAGTATATACATGTGCGGCACCAGGAGCATAACTCCTACTTGCGGCATCTTTATCAAAATCCCATGGTCCAATGCACTCCCATTGATTACTGGAATTTGAGCTTTCATTATTTTCTATAGGGTTTGTTGTTCGGCTTAATGCTCTCAACCACCTTTTATAATACTGGGTGTGCTTATTTTTTACTAATTCATTTTTTTTGTAATGATTAGTATAAGCCTCAATTACTGTTCCTTCATCAGGGTTTTCAGCATACATTAGTTGTGCCCAATGTGGTAGGTTTTCAGCATTTGCATTGTATTTCATTTCCACTTGTGCAACAACTGAAAGTTGTAAGGTGATAAAAAATAGGAATAGTATTTTTTTCATAAATTAAGGTAAAAAAAAAGGCCGCATAATTGCGACCTTAAAAATAGTATTTTTTTGTTATAAACTAAAGGCAGATTTCACTTCTTCTTGGCAATCTAATTTTTCCCAAGTAAAAGTTTCTACTTCAAATTCTTTTTCTTCTTTTCCAATTAAAAATTTAACAGTTTTAATTTCAGATTTTCTTCCCATATGTCCATAAGCAGCAGTTTCAGAATAAATAGGATTTTTTAGTTTTAAACGGCTAATAATTGATGCTGGTTTTAAGTTGAAACAAGGCATATTTTTCACTGTTTCAGCAATTTCTCCATCAGTTAACTTTACTTTTGAAGTTCTATAAGTATCAATGAAAATACCCATTGGCTCAGCTACTCCAATAGCATAACTTACCTGTACTAAAATACGGTCAGCAATACCTGCTGCTACCAAATTTTTAGCAATATGACGAGTTGCATAAGCTGCTGAACGATCCACTTTAGATGGGTCTTTCCCTGAAAAAGCACCACCACCATGAGCTCCTTTTCCTCCGTAAGTATCTACAATAATTTTTCTTCCTGTAAGTCCTGTATCGCCATGTGGTCCTCCAATTACAAATTTTCCTGTTGGGTTTACATGATATTTTTCTGTACCAAATAAAGCAGCATTTTTAGCAGAAAGTTGTGCTTGAATTCTTGGGATTAATATACTTCTTACATCAGCCTCAATTTGTTCTTGCATAGGTTTTTCATCTGCAAAATCATCATGCTGAGTGGAAACTACAATGTCAGTTATTCTCTTAGGGGTATGGTCATCATTATATTCCAAAGTAACCTGCGATTTTGAATCAGGACGCAAATAAGTCATTTCCTTTCCTGCTTTACGGATTGCAGCAAGTTCAATCAATATTTTATGAGAAATATCTAAAGCCAAAGGCATTAAATTCTCTGTTTCATTGGTGGCATAACCAAACATCATTCCTTGGTCACCAGCCCCTTGTTCTTTGTTTAATCCTTTTCCTTCAACCACTCCCTGATTAATGTCTGGCGACTGTTCGTGTATTGCTGAAATAACACCACAACTATCTCCATCAAATTGGTATTCTGATTTGTTGTAACCAATTTTTAAGATTACTTCTCTAGCAATTTTTTGGACATCAATATAGGCTTCAGTGGTAACCTCACCACTAAGTACAGTAAGTCCTGTAGTTACTAAAGTCTCACAAGCCACTTTTGAGTTTGGGTCTTGCGCTAAAAAATTATCTAATAGTGCGTCCGAAATCTGGTCGGCTACTTTATCTGGGTGTCCCTCTGAAACGGATTCTGAAGTGAAATAATATGACATCTTCTTAAATTTTAAGTTTACAATTAATTTATAGGAAGATTTGGCGAATAAGCGCTAAAGGAAATACTGTTTTAGCATTTTTTTTAGTGGTTGCAATAGGCCAAATCTATCCACTTAGGTCGGCAAACTTATAAAATTTTTTAAAAATGTTGCTGTTTTTTAATTTTTTTGTTTTTATTTGTGCCATACTTATCAAGAAAGACGGAGGGATGGGCCCTATGATGTCTTGGCAACCTTGTAAATGCAAGGTGCCAAATCCCACTCCATTATGGAGGAAGATGAGCGGAATACATAAAATTTTCCCACCCTATCTTTTTTGCTAAGTCTTATTGAATATTATGAGACATAAAATAGAACAATTACTACTGAACAAAATCCTAGTGCTTGATGGTGCAATGGGGACAATGATTCAAAGATATACTCTTTCTGAAGAAGATTTTAGAGGAGAACAATTTAAAAATCATACTTCTGATGTAAAAGGAAATAATGATTT
>Ga0308023_1000320_pt1 | contig 14915 bp, 26 predicted proteins | sample Neamet418_FD_201294 | JGI IMG/M metagenome (GOLD analysis project Ga0308023, IMG submission 201294) | Marine microbial communities from water near the shore, Antarctic Ocean - #418 | ecosystem: Environmental > Aquatic > Marine > Unclassified | place: Southern Ocean | collected 2014-10-03
CCAGCCGTTAAACGTTGCGCTCTTTCAAGCCTGTCAATAGCCGGGTTAGTCATGTACCCAGGTTGTAGCGACATATCTTTTAAGTCACCGCCACGGATAACACCAACTTCACCAGTTAACCCGTCAGCCGGGTTAACAATCTGCGGCGTTTCACCTGCTCGGCCAATAAGCCAGGTGTCAGGGAAGATTCCCTTCTGAACCGCTATTACTTCGAGCGCCATTAATCGAGCTTGCATCTGATACATGCCGAGGATGCCATCGAATTGGCCTTGCGCCCCATCCAGTGAGATACGCTGAGCGCATACCACAGGAGCTTGCCCTAGACGATTTGGTACACGTTCTAATTCAAGAACAATATTGTCATCCATAGTAGACGACGTACCAAACAATCCAGTCTGAACCGGACCACGCATAGCTATAAGAACAGTTTCGTTCTCATCTACATACTCAATCATCTCAATAGCTTGATCAGGCCCAGCATCACTATTTGATTGGAACACTGAAGCAGTTTCTGGATACATTTGATGCAAATACCCTAAAGGACGTTCATACGCAAAGATACAATCTCTTGGACGCATGTCTTCTACACCCAACAACGTTGCTGGGTAAGCAGTTAACGGATCACGCAAATGCCATTCAGGGCATTGAGTGTTAGGGTTCCATCGCAAATGGGAAACTGTAGTAGCATAACCAATCAGGTATCTAGCACGCTTGGACATTTGCAAGTCCATACGGCTATGTTCCCACCAACCAAACAAAGCTTTCCGTTTAATTTCAGAGTTATCGCGAGATCGTTTACGGGCTACATCGGCTGGAGGACAATAAATGTCGGGCCGAGTAGATGCTATTCTCATAGCTGTCTGATCTAAACCTTGAGCTAGTAAGTTAGCTACCGCTGACTGCTCATCAGAGTTCAATTCAGGTAGCGGGACTATAACATCTCCGTTATAGTAATCTCTAAGGTTACGCATCCGACCTTTTATTTGGTCAGTTGCTTGTGCTCTCGCACCGTAAATGGCGACTATCTCTGTAATTGTTTTCATCTAGCAGACCTCGCATACGAATAGTCCCCTTCTACATCTTGCCCTGAAACCCATGACGGGCGCCACTGTTTAGGCCCATCAATCTTTGGAACAAACAGTTTCTCTAAATTATGTTCTAAGAACCATTGTGCCATAACACAGTCATCTGTGCGAGAACCGGTGCCTTCCGGGTTCCAACGAGTAACCTCGTTTATCAATAAGAGTGAGTGCGGACGGGCATCTGTGTTCTGTTTCCCTGGCAAACGGATACGACCTACTCTCCATAACGGCCCCAACATTTGCACACCATATTTCGGATCACCCTTATTTCGGCTATGCGTATAATGTGGAACAAGTTGCACTCCACGCATCGCAGCCCACCGTTTGAAATGGTCATATTGCAAAATAAATTTCTGTGCAGCGTTAGCTTCAATAATCCAATGAGTCAAAGGGCGACCCATATCGTTAGTTATCTGCCACCAATCTTCAGCCACCCCAGTGAACTTTTGCTCACTATGATTCCAATCCAAAAATGATGGAGCGTCCATCTTACGACGGTACGATTCTAGCAAATAACGGAATTGAGTTTCCGGATTATAAGCCCAGCATTGCAAAGCCCAAAATTGGGAAGGTGAAGGATCAGCAGTCGCTACGACAAACAGATCCCCAGAGACACCGGCAGGTAATTCCCACAGATCTCTATCATTATCCCAGCAGCCAACATAATCAACGCCATCTGCGCCAACACCGCCACTTACCCACAAGGGGTCAACCAGTACACTGGCCGGGTTTATGTCCGATTGCTGATACAGGACTTCAAATCGGTCTGGAGTTTGCGCTTTAACATGTCTAAGTCGTCGCCACGGCAATCGACGAGGGTAAAGTAAGCACCCTTCGGGCCATGGTGCGGCGTCAGGTTTGTGATCGCCTTTACAGCGGTCTTCATAGTGTGACTTATACGTGAGATGATGGTATTTACGCCAATCGTCTGGGGCATCAGTGGGATCAAACTCCTCTAGTTCTAATTCATCAGGGGGAGCTACTTTGTCTAACGCATAACGGTAAATGTCATCGGCTGACATACGTTGACCTTGGAGAATAAGCAATCCGCCCGGTTCTAAACGGGTTTCTGCCACTTCATCCCACCAACGTTGCATGTCGGAACGAGCTTCAGCGGACCTCATCTTACGAGGGTCATAAACATCGTCCCAGATAACCAGATCGAAACGACCACCGAGGAAACCGGAGTCCATCCCGAACGCTGACCATGTTGGCTCTTTCGCAGAAAGAGGAGCGTCACCTTGTTGTAGCACAGTGAAAGCTTCGGAACGCCAAATTTCAGACGAATCTGGTTTAAACATACCGAAATCTTCTTGGAGAGTTGCCTCTGCGTCTACAGCTAACCCCAAACGGACATCGTTTAGTTCAGCTTTGACGGGATGCGACCTATCCAACTCTGATCTTAACCTACGAGAGTACCACTCTGCTAGGCGTTGTGACGAAGAACCAATCATTCCTCTGATAGCCCTATTTCTTACGGTTGCCCAAGCCGGTAATACCTTCGCGAAGAAGGTTGATTTGCCGCAACCAGGGGGCGCATTGATAACAGCGTACTCTTCATACTCTGTTTCCATTAACCCCATGATGCGTTCGGTGGCTTCTATCTGCCAAGGTTGCAGCACGATACCGAAATAGCGTCTAGCAAAAATTTCTATATTATCATACGCCGCTTTAGCTTCAGGGATAAGATCTTCGTAAGAAGGAACACCACCAACTGGCTGATTACCTAACGTTTCTTGTGCGGCTAAGTAATTACGAGGAGCTTTATCTCCCTGTGCGTCCCGACATGCGTGATACGAGATGTCGCATTCTTTGGCTGCGCTGTACATAGAGTTGCCTGCACGACGTAACGCTAAAAACTGGGTCCATTTTTCTACAGTTATCGCTTTGCCGGAGGGCATATGTTCCCTTTACTGATTTACTGGCACGATTCACATACTTCAGGATTTTCTAACCCGCATTCTATAGGGGTATCGTCTTTAAAAGGATCATAACGTTCACCCATCATTTCTGTGGGTAGTTCTTCAGCTTCTTCCATTACCAACTAAACCTTTGGTTCATGATCTCTTCAACAAAATCGCGGGGGTCTTGGCTGAGGATATCTCGGAACGCATCTTTATGGTGGTGAATATCATTTAACTCGTGGTGTAACTGCTCCCCGTCACGATCTAGATCATCCCACTGCTTCTCAAGTTCTTCAACACGGTGGGTAAGTTCCACGTAAGCCCACGTTTCTATTGTCTCTAATCTAGTTTCAAGACTTTCAAAATCTATACCTTCTAATGACCGTTCTATTGAATCGAGACGGCTAAGAACTACAGTAGGTTCCCCAATATCTTCCATATCTTCTTGTAGCTGCACAATATCGGTAGACAAAGTGTTAATCTTGTTGCTTACCGCTGCGGCATTCCACACAATAACGGCGCTCACTGAAGCCACCGTCATAATAAGGCCAAGGGTCAACCGGCTGATACGCACCTGTTTAAAATCGTTACTTATATCGTCTTCAGCCATAAAGGAATAAGATAGCAGAAAAAAATTTTTAGTGGGTAAAGAGGTGTGATATTCTAGAATAATGCAGGCAGAAGAGGTAGGACAACGAGCGGACGCTTGGGCTGACGCTATCAAAAAAATTGTTAAAGCTTTAACTGCTGTCGCTGTAGCAGTAGGAGGGGCAATAACAGCAATGATAATGTGGTGGCCTTCCTCAGATCCAACACCGCCACTTTCACCCCCCAGCAATGGCGTTATTGAAAACAGTGGACACCCCGGCGGATCTTATAGCCCCATAAGCGGAACAGCCGGAACAGCCGGAACAGTACCGGCAGAATGCTCTCAACTATACAACGCACTTGACCACACCTGGACTGAACAACAATGGTCAGTATGGGAAGATTTAAAAAGAAACATGAGCTGCTAAATGAAAGTATGGATTGACCAGGACTTATGCACAGGCGACGGACTATGCGCCGAAATAGCACCCGACGTATTCATAATGCGTGACGACGGCCTAGCATACGTACAAGAAAACGGGCACATCTACGAAAACCCTGGCGGAGCACTAGGACTAGCCACCTTCAAAGACGAACATTTAGACGCAGTAATAGAATCCGCTGAAGAATGTCCCGGAGAATGCATCTATATTGAACCCTGATAGTGTACACTAAGATTAGAACCACGACACCGAGAAAGATCGGCGCTAACCCCAGCGAGACTAGGGTTGTACGGTGAGAAACCGCCCCCCGAACCTATCGACGGTAGGGGGAGTAGACCGTCAAACGGACATCAGTAACGAACGCCTACGAACAATATCTTGCATAGGCGTTAAACAAATACCCCAAAAAGTAGAACGACTGGTAATGGGAAGCCTGGGCAGTCACAACACAACACTCTACCTTACACACCGGCCTTCCAACAAACTAATCCCTTGTTGGCTAACAACGACGGCACGGCTCCGAATACGCCAACCGTAATGTAAGTTCCTCCCCACAAGGGGGGGCTAACACTCTCCAACACCCCACCAAATACGTCAAAAATGTTCCCCCACACACACCAACCCCACAACAACAAACAACACACCCACACAACCCCCAAAAAAACCACTACACAAACAACCCAAACCATTGAACCAAACTAGCCAAACCACCGATAAACAGTATGTGTCGTATAGGGGGTCAATCCACATACCCGGGTTTCGTTATGAGCCGAATAAATAGTTAATTAGCACTAAATAGTCCCTATTATAAAGCAAACCACCCGTACCCATCAAACCCTACGGAGACTATGAGATGTTTCACGTGGAACATTGGTTAGGTTACGAGCTGGTGAACGGGAGGTAAACAAACGGGAAACTATGCCGGTTTCTTGGATATCAGGTTGCATATTTGTATTACATGGATTACCGTTATTCTTGTTAACCACTACCGGAATTGAGTTTGATTATGTCTTATTTGAGTGAGTCGCATAGGGCTTGCATTGTTGCCAAGATTGTGGACCTTGAACGGTCTTATATCGTTGACGGTTTGAACGGTTGGATACCTGCCAAGATTTCGAGTCTTAAAGCGACTTTGAAGCATGCGGATAGGAACCTTAACCATGGCTAAATCATTCGCCCACGCTAACATCCACCGTAAATGCATATCCCTAAAAGAGGCAGGTTCTGATAAGCAACAGCACGTTTTTAACGAGATTATCGTATTGCAGGACGTGAAGTTGACGGTCGGCGCTAATGCTCATGCACGTATGAAGACCGCTAGTCGTGAGGTATGTGCGAAGATTAACGGCGCTCTTGTAAATCGTGAGATAGCGAGTGATAAGGCTATAGCCGATACTATCGCCGGTTATCGTGAGGTTTCGTATAATCCTAAAGACCGAAACCATTTAGGCGCTACGTTTCACTATGTTGACACTCTTGAGCCTGTTAGCTCTTGTCGTGTGGCTGTTTATATCGCTAGCGATAGTTTCTCTAACCTTACCAAGACCCGGCTGTTCGTCCGATGAGCACGTTTACGGTACGCCAAACTTTCACAATCGTTAGAACTTGTGAGGTTGAAGCAGAAACAGAAACAGACGCCACAGATTTTATTGCGAATAGTTGCGTGGAGAATCATTGCGCTGAGCATGAGTGGCCGGTACCGCCATATCTTGACAGCAACGGGTACGCCAAAACAGTTACTCGTATGCACGAAGAGTACTATGAGGCGACTTATAGCGACGGTATGGTTTTACTTAGCGCCGACGGTAACGAGATGGGGCTTACGATTAATTAATCAGATTTCTTGCCTGTTGAGCCTTACAAAGTTGTAGGAACTGGACGCAAGATCGTTAATCTACAGACAGAAACGCTACAAAATTATCACCTAACCTTAAAGAAAGAAAGTGAAATAATGAACTTTGATAACCCTACAAAATCGTACGGTACCGCCAAGAGGTACGCCAAACTTAAACTTAACTTAGAGCGTTTAGACGTTTACGCTAATCTTGCCTATGATTATCATGATGACGTGAGCGTTTTATCTGTTGAAGATATGCAGTTACTGGACGCTTTAGACGTTGGCAAATTCTCGAAAGATGGGTTCGTGTACAACGAAACTTCCAGTGGTCATTTGTCCGGCGGTATGGCTGAAATCGTTGATAGTTTGGTAATGGAAATAACGCAAAAGCAAAACCTCGACAGTTACCGGAATGAGCCTAACAACATGGGCACAATTTCAAGCGTAAGGTTTGAAATTCCATTATGTTTGCATGATGCATGGAGAAGCTACTTAACTATCTGTTTAAACGATCCGCAAAAACTCGCTTTTATTGAATATTATGATGAGGACGACATAGGCGAAGCTGTGATTGGTACCGCTAGCGTTTATTTACCGGCGGTTACGCGATTTCTTGAAATGTATTTTGAAACGTTGGACGATTTAGCAGGCTGTTAAGATACACTTAACTTTGTAAACCACTATTAAACCACTAGGAGACAAAAATGTCCGATACAACCAGAACAACCGACTATAGAAACATAGACGCTATAGGGTGCCTAATCAAAACAAGATTCTTAGGGCCAACTGATTACCGAGGTTCTCGAATAGTTGCCACTCATAAATGGTGCGACGGTGACACTAAAAGAGTGGTCATAAGTTGGGACTATGCACTGGATGCACAAGATAACCACCTGGCAGCAGCGCAAGCACTAGCAGCGGTAATGTTTGACGATAAAGGCGGTAAAATTTCCGGTATGGGTTGGGACCACGACGCTTATTATTTCCTAGCGTTAGCTATCTGGGCCTAATAAAGTAACTAACAAACTACTACCAAAGAGAAGAGACAAAAATGTATGTGCAAGAAATAAAGGAAGCCGTTAACCGGGGCGAAACTGTGCATTGGGCTAGCCGTGCCTATATTGTGAAACGGGCCGGACAATCACAGACTTACAACGTGGTGTGTATTCAAAACGGGTCCGCTATCGGCCTGACACATCGGGACGGTGTGACGTTGGGCGGGTCACCGGTCCAATTCTTTAGGGCAGGCGATGAAGATGCCCAGACGCTAGCGGAGGTTTATAACATCGCCGTCCGTCCTGGTAACCACCTATATTAATTAAGGGAGATTTGTAACATGTCGATATTAGAGTTCATACCCGGTGAAGCTTTCATCCTGTTTCCGTTCCTGCTCTGGGTGCTATGGCAACAGATTAAAGACGATAAGGCTATCGCTATCAACAGAGACGGCGCAAAACCTGCGCCTACCGTACGACTAATCCAACGATCTAACTTTTACGACTGGAGAGCTGAGAAATGGCTATAAGTAAAATAGGTCAAGTCGCGACCGACTGCGGAGCGCTCGTGATAATTGATCCAAGTTATTTACCTCCAGATTTACGGAACCAGGTTTGTGCCCCAACAATAGGGCAACGATTTGGTGAGTCTGTGGACGGTGCTGCGTTCTCTTTTGCGACCGGTAGAGACGGCGCTTTCTTAGTTGAATGCACACTTAATGATGATGGTGAGGTGCATAGCATCACAGTGAGGCTAAGGTGAGCCTAGTAGGGGTACTCTTTTGGTTAATGCTGGACCTAGCGAGCCTATCCCCAAAAGAAGACGCAACAAAACACCAAATATGTCACGCCTTACCGTGCCCCGCAGCTCTGCAAGTCGCTCATTGCGAGTCAAGGTTTAACCCTTTAGCCCACCACAAAAACCGCAACAAAACGACCGACTGGGGAGTATTCCAGGTGAACTCAATCCACGCTTCGACCTATCCAGACCTGTGGAAACGGCGCACTGGGGTACCCGAAAATATTGTGATGGCATTAAAGATCTACAACATTCATGGCGATTGGCGTTACTGGGTATGTAAACCAGGGTAGTATTACATTGTAAGACATAGAAAGAGGGAATAATATGGACGGATTTGAATCAGCTCAGGCGCACCACGATGCGTTGGAGCCACCAGACGAAGAAGAAGAGCTAGACCAACTATCTGCTGATGACGCTTTAGAAGCGGGTCAATACGCTATAGCCACGGAGCGGTATTACTACAACCTGGCTAACAACGTTAAGGCTCATTACGAGAAACAAGGGGGTGTCTAATGGCCTGCACCATGACCGAGGCAAGCTACCAGCGTGGTTGCAGATGTTCAGATTGCACTAGCGCTCATCGCAGTTACAGCCAGAGCAGGCGCTATAGGGGCTTACCGTCGGCTAACAAAGTCGGAAGGCCACTAGGTAAGAAGAAAACCGGGACGAACACAGGTAGGGGGGCTATGTGGCATGACGCTCTTACCCGAAAAGATATTATGGCAGCGCGAGACTATCACCAAGAGTTAATAGATATGAATAGGGAAAGAATCAACGAAGAAAGGGACAACAAATGATTGAGAATTGGCACAGTTCTATCACTTTGACCGATGGCGGTCAAATCAACTGTATGACTATGAAATCTAAAGCTACTCAGCCCGAGTTTACTGACTCGCAGTTGCTTATCCAAACTCGCGATGAGTATGTGTTGGCTGGGGGTTACGCTAACGATTACATTGCATGGGTTATTACGTTCACGAACAAGATGAACGGGTCACAGCATCAACTCCAGCTAAGCGACAAGAGTTTCAGAGACCTGAATAACGTTGCTTCTACGCTGCTATGGGAAGAACCGTTAAGCACTAACGACGGGTACGTGAATCATGACGGATAGTAACTTAGCTCATGAGGCTTACCGTCGTCTAGTGCGTTTGGAGCACGTTAGGGGGGGCGCTTTAGATACAGCGTTTCCTACCCTGGGCCGTGGTTCTATGGCTGGGGCGTGTGACCGTCAGATAGGGTTCCAAATGTTAGATGCGGAGCCTTCAGAGCAAACGACTGACGCTACGCTTTTAGCGTTCCACACTGGGCACCATTTGCATGAGCTGGTTCAAGAAGCTATGCAGTTTTTTTATGGTATGGAGTGTGAATCGAAGGTTGATTTACGTCCTATTGGGTACGATATTTCGGGGCACGCTGACGGCGTGTATGAGCATGAAAACAAGACAGTCGTCTTTGAGTTGAAAACTAAGAAGGCTTACCCTATGAAGTTAGCGAGAGTTAAGCGCGAGCCTGAGCTACACGAAGTTCAGCAGGCAGGCATGTACGCTCTAGCTCTTGATGCTGACGCTATCCACATAGTGTACTTGGCGAAAGATAACGCCGGTAACCAGTTCAAACCCCGTGACCATATCCAAGCGGGGGAAACTATTGAGTGGATGCTGGGTCTGGACGATCCGGTTCCTGGTGATGGGCGTACGGTTCGGGAAGTTTCGCAGCTTGAAGCGGAAAGAATAAATGCGATCGCTAAAGAGATTAAGAGCGACGTGTTACCTGCCCGGTTTATTCCTGGGTGGGGGCATGTTGAGACGTTGCCACAACCTGGAGGTACTGAGGGTTCGTGGAGGTGTCGTTACTGTGATTTCTGGGGTTTGTGTGACACTATGCCTGCTCAAGCGTTGAGTTTGGACGATGTTCTTATTCCGTTGAAGAACGGTCAATGGATTAATCGTGAACAATTTGAGAGGGAAGAATGAGAGGACGTAAAGCACAAGTATTGAAAGCTTTGCAGAACGCTGACGGTCAATGGGTTGGAGGTCCTGCGTTATGTAACCAGGCTGTTGGTGGTAGCGAAGGGCTGCGTAGGTTGCGTGAGTTACGTGAGCTGGGCTATGTGATACATAAAAAGAAGTTACCTAAACAAAATTATTATTCTTACAAATTGGAAAGGGAAGTCAATGATAGATGAAACAGAAGAATATTGGTCCAAAGTACAAGAGACACAAGTACCTGTTTATAAGCCGGTGTGGATGACTGCCGATGGCAGGTCGTTTGAACATTGGGTTCTTGCTAAACAGCACGCAAACGATCTTGTTTTACATTACCAAAGGAAACAAGATGTAGCGGAAGGCAAACCTCCGCGACTACCAACTCTGCGTGGGGTGCCTGACAAACCAGGCATAACAACGACGAAAGGGAAATAGATGTCTGAGCAATTAACTAAGTTAGCTAAACCATTCCACCCACGATACGTTGACAAAAAAGGCAAGTTCGATTACGTCTCCCACTCGGAAGTATCACAAAACCTTTTAGGCATCGTAGGTCCACACAATATAGAAGTAAAACACATCGTTTATGTGGACGGTAAAGTCGATGGCGTAATCTTAGCTCTAACCTGCACTATTGACGGTCGTGAAGTGACCGTAGAAGAAGCGGGAGGTATCGGTACACGATCAATGTCCGATAGCGGAGAGCTTCTCAAAGAAGGTATCAGCGACGCACTCAAGCGTTGCGCTATGAGGTTAGGTTTAGGGCTTCATCTCTGGGCGCAAAATAACTACTACCTGCATGACGCACTGTTAAAGAAAGAAGAAAGCAATGGCTAACGGAAACACTGTCACACTCACCGGGAACCTCACAAGAGACCCCGAACTACGATTCACTAAGGGCGGTAAAGCTATCTGCGATTTCAGTATCGCATGGAACCAGATGAAAAAGGACGGTGAGAAACAAGCACATTTCATTGACTGCTCTGCCTGGGAAACGTTAGGTGAGAACATTGCGGAGAGCTGCGCTAAAGGTAAAAGGATTACCGTAACGGGACGCCTAGATTTCTCTCAATGGGAAACTAAGGAAGGGCAGAAGAGATCGAAGTTAGCGGTAGTGGCTGACGACGTGTCACTGTCAATGCGTTTCGAAGGGGCTTCAGTACCTGACGGTATTGCTTCGTCACCGAAAGACACAGCAGCAGTTAAGACTGTTCAGGCTGTTTTTGCTACAGATGAGGAGCCTTTCTAATGTACATAGACACTAAAGCTAGAAGATCTGTCTCCATAAACGTCCGTTTGTATCAGCACGAGATGGAATATATTAAGGCGGCTGCTGTAATGAATCAGAAAAGCCAGTCCGATATTATTCGTGATGCACTGAAGCTCTACATAGAGACGTACGTGTAGTATGAATTCTGTGAATGATTCCCATGGCTACGAGCAAATTGCTTTGGAAGTTCCGTACGATACAGATTTCGTAGCGGTAGCTATCCCGAGTGATCTGCTTCTAGAGCTAGATGTTTACGGGGATAGTATGCGTAAGCATCCTGGGTGTCCTTCTGAAGTTGCTGCATTACCAATGTGGGCTTTCCGAAGTAACATTATCCAGGCGGCGATACGTGAGCTGCTGTTTGAGATGGATGATGATGAGGCCACTGTAACTTTTAAGTTTGATTGGTGGAAAGACCAGGAAGAAGAGTAGCGTGCCCACCAAAAAAGTTATCTTGGATGCTTGTTGTGGTGGGAAACATTTTTGGTTTGATAAACACCACAAACACACTGTCTATATGGATAAAAGAAAAGTTCCAAAGGGTACTATCATCCAACAACCTAACTGGGAATGCGACCCAGACATACTAGGAGATTATCGAGAAACAAATTTCCCGGACGATACATTTAAATTAATTGTTTGGGACATACCTCATAAATTAAAATCAAGCACAGGTTTTATTACTACGAAGTATGGGTTTCTTGGTGAAGATTGGGAAGAAGATACTAAAAAAGGGTTCAATGAGTTATGGCGTATTTTGGATAACTATGGCGTTCTGATTTTTAAGTACGCTGATCTATCTATTTCAGTTAAAGATATGCTCGCTTTATTTCCTATTGATCCTTTGTTTGGCACTAAAACTAAAAAAGGTGTAAACAATACCTACTGGTTTTGTTTTATGAAAATAGATGAAGGGGAATAACATGGTAAATCGTGCCAAGCAGAAGGGCACCGCCTTCGAGACAGCCGTTGTCAGATACCTATCCGCCGAAACAGGCGCATGGGTAGAACGAAGAGCACTGGCCGGTGCTGAAGACAAGGGAGACCTGATCGGGGATGGGTGCTTTTCTGAGTGGTGCTTAGAGTTGAAAGATCATAAGCAAATTAACTTGGCTGGTTTCGTGGATGAAGCTGAAGTTGAGGGACGTAACGCTGGGTCTAAATGGTTCGCTGCGATTGTGAAGCGCCGTAACAAGGGTGTTAAGGATGCGTATGTGGTGATGCCGTTGTGGTTGTGGACTGAGCTTATAGACCAATGAAGATAGGTTCGTTCTGTTCAGGTTACGGAGGGTTAGACCTCGCAGTAGAACAGTTCTATGGTGCGAAGACCTCATGGTTCTCAGAAATATATAAGCCAGCCATAGATTTAATGTCTTCCCATTTCGGAGCTAAGCCTTTCACAGATGTAACTAAAACTAACCCACATGACTACGATGAAGTAGACATTGTGACTGCCGGGTTCCCGTGCCAACCATTTAGTACAGCCGGGTACCGTAAAGGATTAGAAGATGACCGAGCAATCTTTGAGTATATCGGGGACGCCATTAGGATTCTTCGACCCGGAACAGTTGTGTTGGAGAATGTCTCAGGCATCCTTACTCTCGGAGGAACCTCCGTCGTTGCAACACTTACCGAAATGGGGTATGACTCGCGCTGGGGAATTGTCCGAGCTTCCGATGTCGGAGCGCCACATCAAAGAGCTAGATGGTTTTGTGTTGCTACCGACACCAGTAGTGAACGACATGGGGGACGACAAGACTGTGGAGTGGTGGGAGAATTGGATAATGGAGAAGCGGAAGCAGCACAACAACGGCAACGGTCACGGGAAGAGTTTGTCTATAGAGGTTCGTCTGTTGCCAACACCACGGGCACAGAACGGAGAAGCACGCAACATGAACATTTGGGAACGTCCACTAGATCAACCACAGAATCTAGAGAATGCGTTAGCGAGACTTCCTGGGGACAATACCGATCAGCCATCACCAGATGGGAAAACACATTGGGAAGAACAGCGCCTAAACCTGTAGACAACAGCAAACTAAACCCCTGGTTCGTTGAATGGATGATGGGCCTACCCCACGGATGGGTATGCAACTCAGGGATGAAACGTAACATCCTATTAAAACTATTAGGCAACGGAGTCGTACCACAACAAGGACATCACGCTATCAAAGTGTTAACGCAATGAGCGAAACACCGTGGTGGTATCAGAAAGCTGCATGCCGAGGCATACCAGCCGGAGATATCAAACCACCATTCTGCGAAAAGAACTGCACCGTCAAACGAGAATGCCTAGCCTACGCACTCTGTGTCGGTGACTGGTTCAACCACTTCTACATGCCGTCGTTAACATGGGGCGGCTATTCAGCCTACGAAAGAGGGAACGTAATGAAAGAATGCGAATTCAGACCTGCCGCAGCCATAAAACTTTTGGGCAAAGGTGACTGACAAGTTCATCACTGACGTAGAAGCGGAAGAAACCACTAAACAATATTGGGATCAAGCGCACCCTAAGCCTATGGGGTCAGTGAAAATGGTGCAGGCAATCGTTAAGCGCGCTCTAATAGCCGGGTACTCTGAGCTGGCTATCATAGATGCTTTAAACAAGTGTAAAGCTTTCACTGTTAACGCAGTCGAATACCAGTTACGTGTATCGTATGTGGCCCCTGAGCCACAGAAAGTCCAACTAAAAACTGTGGAATGGGTAGAAAATAGTGACGGAACTGTTACTCGCATGGTAACATAAAAATGTAGCGCCTTTTCGTAGTGGTTTGGGTGCTCCCCCTGGTTGAGTTACTCTCTTTGCTCAGCCGGGGGTATTTCTTTCTAGCTCAGGTACCAACACCGCCTGGGCTAGAAACCTTTTTACTCGTCTAACATACAGCCGCAGCCGCCCCACTCATCAAAGTCCAGTTGAGCTGTCTGTTTAGATTCTATTCTTTCTCTAAAGTCTTTCAGAGTTAAAGGTTTACTTTCCCCACCCCTGCGGTCCCGCAAGATAGCAACATCAGCGTCAAGGAACTGACGCATTTCTTCTTCTTTCTTCTCCCACTGAGCAAATCTGTTAGGTAGCGCACCTAATGCCCATTTGAAATGGCCGTGCCCGGCCCGTACACACAACCCACCACAGTTATTGTGAGGCGCACCCAGATCGTACAATCGTGGCTGTTTTATGCCGTACCTGGCGAGCAGTATGTCTGCTTCTTCTTTCTCAGTTACTGGCTCCCAGAGTAGAGGGAATTCCACTGCGTAAGGTTGCCACCGTTCCGGGATTCTTTCCGCACGATGCGATTCAGTCCAGTCAATACCAAAGTATAATGTGGTGCTGTCAGGGTCACAGTTATCTCGTACCCAAGAGTCTGAAGCTTCCTGCTTTAGCACGCGAGAACACACAGGCACTCTGTTATTGCCTAAGAATCTGTTATCTTTAAACACTTCCCAAATGTCACGACCATCTGCTAACCATACCAACGGAAGGTCTAAAGCTTCAGCGCCTTCTTCCAAAAATCGGTATAGGTCTTCGTCTTCAGTTTTAGTGTCAGTGAACACTAACTGTATTAGGTCTTCTGGGTAAGCCTCTTTGACTTTGTAAGCAGCTAGCCATGATGCTTTACCCCCTGAATACATGACTATATGTTCCATTAAACCACCTTCGGTGTGACTTCGTTAGATTTCATTCTCTCACGGCAGTAAGCACCACAATCCATGCACTGCAACGCGACGTATGAAGTAGTGCGAGTACGTCTGTACCCACGCCTCATCAAATGAGTGCCGCAACAAGTAGGACACGCACCCTCAGTCTCATTGATAAGATTTTTGTTAGGGTGAGTAGTCATAAACGGACGGAGCTTATAGTAAACGTCCATCAAAAGGTTTACGTCTTGGCGTGCGTACTTGATCATACGTTTCCAAGCTTTCTCCTCACCCTTCATGCAACCTACCCATAGCTCGAAGCCGCCAGTAGATTCTTTCTTGCCAAGCTTAAGGTGTTGACCGAGGTCGCCTA
>Ga0308023_1000328_pt1 | contig 14737 bp, 8 predicted proteins | sample Neamet418_FD_201294 | JGI IMG/M metagenome (GOLD analysis project Ga0308023, IMG submission 201294) | Marine microbial communities from water near the shore, Antarctic Ocean - #418 | ecosystem: Environmental > Aquatic > Marine > Unclassified | place: Southern Ocean | collected 2014-10-03
GTAGTCGTCATGGAACGCCGCTATTTCAAACTCACAACCCCACCGGCCCACGAGCAAATGGCTTTTGGGAATCTCGGTCAGCACGGATGCCAATGTAAGCATCTGATTTTTGTGACAAAACATCTCGGACTAGAATCGTTAGGTGTGCTCAGATGCGGATGGGCCGTCCTATTTATGTGAGTTGTATGGCCGTTTATAAAACTATGGGATTTTGCGCACACGTGATATGATGGCAGCACATTTGTGGTACATAGTTGGAATAATAACGACACTGTCGGTGTGCACTACCCGGACCGCGCCACTCTTGGAATGCAACGAAGGTCTTGTCGTGCAGACTTATGAGTTTGAAAAGCCCCCAATATGCCCGCCCGTGTCTGGGCATCCGGGCAGTGTCGCGACACAAAATGGGACGGTGTACATTTTTAAGCCAAACCTGAACTATGCCGAGATCGCGGCTACGTCTTGCATTAAGCGTATCACTCGTGTTCGAGCGTCTATCCACTGTTTTTTAAGGGGGTGCACCGGGCACCACGTCCAAAGGACCATTCTCGATCACAGCATCCCGCCTGAAGAATGCCAGAGTTGGATCAGAAAAAAACGGTGCGATAGTTGCGGTTTGGTATACGCCAACGCTGATGCCAATGATCAAAAACCCGATAAGTGCAAACTCGAATTGGAAAATGCCGATGAGGTTCAATCCGGTCGGTCGAGGTGGGCAACACACGTCGGCACTCCAACCTCATATCAAAAAGTATGGTTCGGAGACAGCGTAAAAGTCACAGACTACGCCAACTGTATTGTAGAACAAGGTTTCATCCGTGTAATCAACCCGTGGAAGACTCTCGTGTCGGGATGGGGCGTACTACACGACACGGAACAACTGGAAACCGGAGTCGCCGGGGTCAGTCGGGAAGAAGGGCGGACCGTTGTGTGGGACCCCCCCAAATCGCCGATGTGCAATTACGTGCTCCACAGTGACAATATCGGTCACACTGTACGGTTTGACGAGCTCAACGATACACATTACATCGTCGTCCCGGCATTGACTACGACTTTCCCCGTACAGCAGATCTTGGCGCGAGATGACCCACTGCTCTCCGAAGAACACCATTCGTCATGCCTGAACGTCATTTTGGCCAAATCTAGCCACACTCGGGCGTTCAAGACCGACGGCGACCTCGTGTTGGTGTTTGTGCCGAGTGGCGTAAACGGGACCATAACCCTCCGCGACAATACAACCGTTGACATCCACCACAAACTGAAGGGTTTAAATGCCAGTGCCACAGATATCTTAAACAACGATACCGACAACAACCATAGGACCAAGAGAGAAATCACCGGTGAAACCAATGCCGTCACTGCCGTGGATGTACAGGCGGAGTTTGAGGACGCCCACCTCCAGTATTTTATCGACGCGCTCGAAACACACGACTACCAAAATGCCGTCGAACTGGCCTACAGGCTCTGCCGGGAACAAAGCGAGATATACCGGCAGTGGGTTATCCAGGCCAGGATTTCACCCAGTCTCGTCTTGAGCCACTTCTTGAACCACACGGTTGTTGCGAAGAGGTTTGGTGATGTATTTCATCTAGTGGCATGCGCACCCCTCGAGCCGAAAGACTACGAGGTGAAGACCACTCTAGAAGATGCCGATGTTCCTGGTAGGTGCTTTACGTTTCCACTCATCTATGTGAAGGCACAGAATGGCACTTTTAACCAGGCCGGATACTTGGGTCAGTTATCGCCCGACTCGGACCGCGTGTTACGGACGCACAGACAGTTTACGCACAAGTGTTCGGACGTGTCCCCCGAACGGCGACGCTTTTTCGACATCGGGGGTACCGTTTATGAATTTAAAGGAATGATCTTGCAAAACGACACATCTGAGAGAAATGCCACAAAGATCGGGCCGGTCACTTCGGCAATTTTTATTCCGGGAAAACATCTCATGGACGTCGCGAGAGCTGTAGCCTACACGCCAGACGAAGTGGCCGACCAAAATTCTCTTCTCAGCATTAAAGAGTTAATCGACTACACCAACATGATGCGAGACGCGAGTAAAATAACTGGTGAAGGGGGCGCTGGTGGTGCGAAATACCTACCGGCATACACCCCGCCACTGAAACTTGGATGGTTGTGGACCGGGTTGGCAAATGCATTTTCGACTATAGTGTCGTGGTTCGTCAACCCGTTTCTCAAATTGTGTATGCTCATATTCGTGTTGGTGGCCCTCATCTATTCATGGGTTCAAGTTATCAAATCTCTATTCGGATTGGCCTTGCGGCACCATAGGTCCCGTCGGGATGATTGTGAACACGAAAACACATCCGCATACAAACCACCCGTCATTTGGAATAGCGCGCACGAAGGTGTTCCCAGGCAGAGATACAATGCGGTCACGTGTAACGACGATATAGAACTGAAAAACTATCCCGCCTGACCAAACAGAAAACACCAACGATGAAATAAATGTGTAAAACAAAAAATATGTGTTTATGGTTTTTTTTCAACAGGACAATTCGTAACGTTTGACCAGTTTGGGAGCGGTATCGTCACATTTGAAACACATACCATACATGTCGGCTTTTTGTTTTTTGTTTTTGTTTTGGTTATTTTTTTTGTTGTACAACTTAGTTATGCTTTTTCCGTCCTCCCCTACAGGATTTTGCCCCCCTATAAGAGTGCGCACCTTTATGTAGGGGAGGACCAAAGTAGCATGACCGACCTTGACCTACGAAAGGCCACGAGCTGATCACGTGATCACCACAACCACACATGACAGCTAAACACGACGCCCAATCACACAAGTCCAAAAACACACAGAAAGCTGCGTTGGAAAAACTCACATAATTATCAAACACATTTCCGTGGTGCAACAAAAATATGTGTTTATTTTTCCCTCAACAGAACAATTCGTAACGTGTTACCAGTTTGGACGCGTTATTGTCACATTTGAAACACATACCGTACATGCTAACTAGCAAAGAGTCGCCGTTATTTTTACCAGGCATCACCGTGACATGGTACATGACTTTTTTAGCCTTTTTTAGCACATCTTCGGCGAGACATACGGGGAACGGTTGCGACTTGCCATTCACCGGTCTGGACCCCGGCGCCGTGTTAAAGTACAATCTGGCCCTGTCGTTGGCGCGTATATCGTAGGCCAACGTGGCATTAGACATGACCGAACCGCATCGCGGAAAAGTTATCGCCAGTTGGGTTGTCAATGTGGTGGCCAGACCATGTTCGACGTGTCGGTCGAGCGTTCCCCGCCCACCAAAAAGTTTACACAAGCGGGCGCTTAATTCTGTTTTGATCTTTAGGACTTCTGGGGCCGGCATAAAATCGTCGTCGCCAACACATTTGTCATCGTCCCCGCCAATTTTGATTTCGGTGTCCCGTCCGGACAGCTGGAAGTCTAGCGAGTCTCTGAACGCGGCCATGCACCCGTCAAAAACCACAAAATTATCATCATCCGGTATCATCATCATCATCGGGTGGTGATCTCTGTGCGCGAGGGTTAAAAACCGGTCGGATGCTAAATCACAGATTTTGTTCAACACACGCGGTTTGTCCCCGGCCTCATTATCATTTTCTAGCACGTACATCGGCATCAAACGTCTGTCCCATTCCGCTTTGTAGGCGTACGGAATCCTCAACGTTTTGTTCGGAGCCCACACCGCCGTGTCGAGGGCAGACTTGATGTCGCCACCAAACGTTGACACGACACGTAGAAAATTGGTGTCTGTGCGGGCGAAAGATGTCAACAATTCGACAGCACTTCCTAGGGCAACGACCGATCTAATCAGCACATTGGCTGGCAAGCTCACGGTGACGTGCAGACCGACCTTTTTTTTACACGTGCATGGTTTATTCCACGGCTCGTCTTCGTTGTCATACTCGTCGTCGCCGCCGCCCCCGTGTCGGTCTTGGTTATCGCAATCGTCGTAATGGTCGGCAGAATCAAAATCGTCGTAACCACCGTCATCACATTCGGACTTGTAACAGTACATCTCACACCCGGCAACTGGCGTGTCGTGTGGCCGTTTTAACAGCAAATTTACGAACAGTTTGACTACGCGGACCAAACCCCTACTGATCACGCACAGATCACTGAATGTCGGAGGTTCCGAGTACCCTTTCAAATCAACGTCGAAAGGAATGGCACCGACAGACAAGTTTTCGTTGAACACTTCGTTGAGGTTTTTTTCGTTTGCGTCCAACCATTCTAGACCTGCAAGTTTTCGCGCCTGACACACGGCCGTTGTGAGATCGTAAGACGCCCGATCCAAGTTACCGGCGGCGGCGGCGGGCGTGTACGCACTCATGATGTCTGCGACCGTTTTGTTTATGTCAGGCACTTGGTACTCTACCGGGTCGGAGCATACAATTTTTCGCCACACAGTCTTCCGTTCGGGAAACGAAAATACGGGGCATGGTAAAACGGCCTTTTCGGTGTCGACCCGATGTGTGCCACTGTACACGGTGTCCGGAGTGGCGCTCATGCAACACATCGCCGCATCATCTCTACCGGCACCGCCTATGCCTTCGGCGGGTAAAAACCTTGTTTGTACATGCTTGTGATACTGTTTCCGCACCGACCCGGAAAATGACGGCGCATTCACCTTGACGAATTGTCGTGGCGTACATTTTTTTAATGGAGTTTTAAAAAAATATGCCGGATCATACATCGACAGTTTGCACCGTAAAAAACTAACATCATCCCTGCTCACACGAATTTGGTGAGAATCGTACAGCGCGTTGGCGTGTCTTTTTAGCATCTTGTTTTTGTCGTCACAAAATGTAGACACGACATCGTCAATATCGCGAGTGCCGACAATTCTTTCAGGATCGAATGCCAGTTTTAAACTTTTCGTCAACATTTCAATAAATTCATAATCCATCCATTTGTAGCCTCCGAGGTCCGACACGGCAACATCGTGCAAACTCTTGATCAGAAGCACATCCCGTCGCATGCGTCGTTCTATAAAGTCGCAGAACTCTTCAAAGGACGTGCCGTGATAGTCTCGTCTGAACACCGACTTTAACCTCTCGGGTTCGACGATGGCTAAGTCACCCCCACAAAACAAATGGTATTGCGCGACTAGCCGATCTTCCCCGTACAGCTGGCGTACGGTGTTGGCGGCTGCCAGATGGCCGCATTTTGTGCCCATCAACGCGCTGAGGTTGCTGTGGTCTATACATCGTCCGACACTCGTTTTACTGACGACACGCAGACACCCAAACGCCGCAGATTCGTCTTCGGGTTCGACGCCTATCGTGGTCATGTCGCGCCCATCTAATTCTAAACCAATGTACCTCTTCAGGGCCTTGTGATATGTCGCGTGCCAGTCGATTTTGCCGGGTAACAACTCTGTTTGCAAAGTCGTCGTCGAAGGATCACGTATCAGTCCCCGAAAGTAAAACAGGGGCAGTCTCGTAAAGCCATTTTTACCGTGACGCCGGGTTGCCATACACGACACGACCGTTGTGACGACTGGTTCCCTAAACGTGTAACCGCTTATCACATCTAACCGGACCGTTTGCGATGTTCGTCCCACCACAATTTCGCCATCATCCTCCTCGTCATCGTCATCGTCATCCATCGCTGCCAACACGGTCAGTGTCGCATTGTCCGTGACGGGTTTGGCTTTTTTATTTAGGGGAGGCCTTCCCAACAGGCACAAGGCCAACACGTCTTTGGCGACCACCGCATTTTCACACGACACTATTAGTTCGGCATCCGCGCCAAACGCATTGGTTGGGATGACCATGTTGTTGGGCCGCCTCGGCAGATGGCTCATGCGCTTTTTATTTCTGCACCTGTCGAGACTAAACGAAGGTATTTACTGGGCATCGGTCACGTCCATGTTTGCGGCGCCGCAGGTGACATTAGAAGACTGCCACCCAAGGGTTGCGGAGCTGAGGAACAGGTCCCTGGCGCGTCTATTGCAGTTGCCCACAGACGACCCGACCGGCTGGGAACGACGTAAAGTGATAGACGATGTCGCGCTTCACGCGTGTGTGGAAAGTCATTATCGCGACATGAGACAAGTCATTTCTATTTATAATGGGTTGTTGGTGGAAGGACGTGATGCTGAAAAAAAATTTGACGATGCCCAGCATTTCGCGTATACGGAAGGGTTGGATAAATTAAAAAAACTGTGCCGGGAAGCCATAGCCAGCACGCAGGAACACGCCAACCAAGTACGGGAACTTGAACTGTGCAAAATCTTGTCAAAACTAGCGCGAGCCGACGACGACGAAACCAGCGATTTTGACCAGAGGTTTGTTCGCCTGCACGATGCCGTCGTTGAAAAAAACCTGGCCAAAGAAAAGCATACTATATTGCGGGGTGCTTACAAACAGTTGATTGGGGGTCCCAGTCCCAGGGAATGTGTGCCTGTAATAATAGATGAAGAACTCGGCTTGTTGGCGTAAACAAATAAAAAAATACACAAACAAATGTCTCGTTTAAAAACATTTTTTTATTTCACAACTCTACAACAATACATGTCTTGTCACACAGGGCCACCGTAGCCATTTCATACAGTTTACTCGTGTCTCCAAACATGCCGGGCGCATCTCTACACATTTCACCGAGGGCTCCACTCAACCCTTCGTAAAACTCATCACTGAAACAATTTGGTTGTTGTTGCGGTTGGGTATGTATTGGAGAGTTATCATCATCATCGCCGCCGCATGCAATATCCAGTAAGCGTCTCATACGGGGCTTCCGAGTGCGTACGAGTTTGGACATGTTTCGTAAAATCAGGTCGGTATACTCCACACACGGGTTTAAATCTTGGTAATAGTCATATCCAAAAAATAGTGCATACACGTCGCTGCCGCCGATCGGCTCGATGGGTCTAAGTTTTATCGCTCGCATTAACCTCGGCGGCGTCGTCTGCATCTTCTAGTTCTGTGGCCCTCATCAACAGACCGCAGAGGGAATCCTCAAACACGGTGTCGAATATGACCCGCAAACTCAGGGCGGCCAGTGGTTCTTCAAAGCTTGTAGTGTAAAACGTGGCCAACTGTACCAGGGTCAAAAAGGGTTTGTACAGCGTCTGTTCCGTACTGATGGACGGTTTCTCGTCGATTCTCTCACCCGTGGGGTTGTACACAGGCACAAAGCGACCGATGTCGCGCAATATCGAAATCCAATGATCACTCAAAATCTTGTACGATGCCATAAAATCTGGCAGGCGTGGCGTCACCGATGCACTCATGACCTTGTAACCATCCGGAATGATGTGGTTTGTGTGTGTTTCGTGGTGATGCGTGGTATCTTCTGTCGGCAAAAATGTGTCGTACAGTTCGGTTTTGGTCGTGTCGTGGTCGTTGTCATCACGTTGTCGCGAGAGCAGTCGCTGGTAGTTGTCGCAGAGGACGGAGTAGCGTGTGTTGAGCGATTCTTTGTCTCGAGCTAGCCGCTTGGATACGGTCGCCAAATTCCCGAGACACTTTTCGTAAGTTGTCGCCTTTTCGTACATGGCGCGGTATCGTTTGCTAATGTAGTCTGTCATCGTCTTACCGTCACCGTCGGTGGTTGCCGTCTTCATTTTTCCAACCGGTGCCAGAAAACGTGCGGAAAAGTCCCGGGTGCTTTTTTCGACGACGTTCCGACCAAACAGGGGGTCTAACGTTTCCAGTATGGGCACCTTTTTTATCGCATTTGTGTGGCCATCCCCACCATGTTTGCGCTTAAAATTTCCAGATGCCAAGTCCCGCATCACGCTGTCGACTCCCGGTGTATTTTTGTTGTGTAGTTCGATTAAAAATTGTGTTACCGTGTGGTCCAGGTCTTCCGGTTTGCCAAACATCTGGGATTCGGCATCGGCGGCGCCGGCCACTTCGGCGAAGTCGTTGGTGTCGTCACGAGCCAACAGGGCTCTGTATGTCGAGGCCGCTTGTGCCGACGACTCCTTGTAAATGTTGTAAAGTCTTAACGTGTCTGTGACCTGCGGGTCGATTTTGGCGCATATGCTGTTTATACAGTAACCCTTTAAGGGGTTGTGATGACCTGGCTCTTCGAACAATAACACGCGATACACCTCGCAGCCGTTTTGGCCACGTTTGATGATTGGTTCGCAAAAATAAGTTCCAGTCTTGCGGTCGATTGCGACAATGATGTCGTCCATGCTCAAGATTTTATCTCGCATATCTAAAGTAATTTTGCCGATCGTGTCACTCACTTCCGATATGGCGGCCGTCGACGTTTGTGTTTCCGTGAAGTTATTATTTTGGGTGATTTTCGCGTGACGTTTGGGTTGCGGTCGTTGTGGTCGGATTTCTCCGATACCATCGCCACCATCTCGGTAAACGACAAACCCCAATGCCAACACGGAGTTTACGTAACGAACATACTGTGTCCGCAACGCCTCTCCAATTTTGTGTTTGGCCAGACAGTCGCACAGCAAACGAAACTTTGTGTTTAACAAGTTCTTTTTCCACGCCGCATACACGTACTTGCCATCACGTCCGACGTTGTCCCGAAACGACCGCCACAATCCCTGTAATTCTGACGGGTCGATGCGAGAAAAGTAGGCCGCTGCAAAACTGTACAAGGCATAATTTACTAACGCACCAGATGCTTTTACACGTTCAAAAGCCAACTGGCCGCCCGTGGGCACCTTTTGATCTTGTAGAAAAGATGCATAGCGCACAGTTTTGATCGTTGGGTGGAGCAGTAACAGCTGCCTGTCCTTACCAGCCTTTGCCGCCAGACGTTCTTTGGCCGCACAGATGTCACCAATCTCAGCTTCCGCAAACTCGCGTTCGTTTACAAAGGGCATATCTTTCGGTATAAGTTTTTAATACACGTGGTAAACTGCCCGTCGACAGTTGGTGTCACTGTCGTGCCCATGGATATATACTTCTTGATGTCGGATTCGCAATCAGGTTTTAAAAAACCGCGAAATATAAGTTCTTGTATGATTTTGGCACCGGGCGCATTTTCCATGTCGTGGTTGGCCAACCTGGTGATGCCCCCAAAAAAGGGGGAAGGATTCTCGTCCAAGGGCTCTATGTCACGCAACTTGGATGGTTTGATCGTGGGAACTGTGTGCGCCAGTAAGTACGTCAGTTTTTCGATCTTCATCCTGCTTTTTAACACCGTTTTCAGGTGACCTGATGATCCGCACATGTTTTGCAGCGAGCGCCAAACGATCGCCACATTTTTTTTGAATGTCGCGTCTGGTTTGACGTGCAAGTACCGCTTGGTTTTGTTTAAAAATGTTTCCATAGCGTCCGCTCGTGTCGTTTGTTTGTCTATGCTGTACGCCGTGAGGACTTTATAAAACGCCTCCATATCTTCGAGTCTCGAGTGAAATGAACCATCCGTTTCTTTTAAAGTAAAGGAATTGTGCCACACGTAGAGTGGCTCTTCAGATATCCAACGGAAACGGTCAGTCTTTGGGTAGCCTGGCAGTACCGCTATGCTCGACATAATCGCGCACAAAAGGGCATGTGCGTCATCGTTTGTGATTATACCGTCCATAAATGAATCGGTGAGGTCATCTTGGGCCTTTTCGTACAAGGCACGCAATTTCACCACGGTTTGGCACGCGTCGGGCATGGGGGTCCAATTTTCATCCAATATGAAGTTGTGTAGGCTCGTCGTCGGACCAAATCGTGGTGACCCGTGCGCTACCCACCATTGTTGGTCTTGTCCATTATTTTTGAGCGTGCAGTATTCGACACTACCTCGCCACTGTTGTAACCAATCTTTATCTTCGCCAAAAATTGCACCAGGCAACTTGGCTGATGGCGGCACCCACTCGCTCACACTGTCAACTCCCAGCGATACATTTTTTGTCGCGTAAGGTATGGCCGGTGCCGGGCCGTAGTCACCGCTGCTGGTGGTTACTAAGTTCTTGCCGGTGTACGGTGCGAGGTGTGCCGTTAGGTCGGGTACCACATCGTCGTCGTCGTCGTCGAGAACACACACCTGAGATGCGCCGGCCACCGCGCAACGGTAGAGTTTGTAATATATGCAGTCGGCTGTTACCTTACAAAATGTCGCGCCGACGTTGTCCCGACTCGTCAGACACGATATCAGTGCCAGTTGACCCGCAGAGTCCTTTACAACGACACCCTCGGAGAGAACACTTTCTACCTTATACTCCATCGCCCGTAATTGTTGGCGGGTTTCTGAGAAAACAAAATATTATCAAATAGTCTTGGCATCAAGCAGTTTTCCTATAATCAGTGACATTTGATTGGCCTCTGCGTGCATGCCCCGCTCGCTGAAGAGCTGTTTTCTGGCGTGTAAGATCGTGAGCAACTCATCCGGAATTTTGTCTCCCCCCGACTTCAGCAATGTGGCGGTCTCAACGGCTGATATAAAATCTATGTTGTTAGACCGGGCCTTTGTCGGGTTTTGAGAACGGACGACATCGCTTACAATCTGGTGCATGTGGAAGAGCTTAAATCTAGCCAAGACCTCGACGCACCGAAACAAAACATCGGACGGGCTGGATGACGCGTCGATGTATGTCATAAACTTTCCGTCATTTCCCGCTACGATTTTACGCTCGTTACCATCCCTCAATGCCGGCTCAAACCACTCTTCGTGTAATGTGTGTAGTTTTGTGACGTATCCTTTTGTGAGCCGGTGTTCTTCTTCGTTTCTCTTTCTATCGGTTGCCCGGCTATGACAAGTACCCGGGTCTGCTCGTAGATAAATGTAAAGATCTACGGGGGATGGCACACCCAAGCACTTTGACACGTGACTGCAAACGGCTGCCTCCACGGGGCTTAGGTGACCCATGTATTGAAGTGCCGGAATAAATATTTTTACCGAAGACGTGGCGGAACGTTCGTGTATCGTGGACACGGGACCCATCGTGGCCGGGTGACCCGCCCGAGTGCCGAATTCTAGCGCTTGAATCGCCAACTGAGCAACCAGCGCATATCTGGCAGGGTCGGAATAGAGTTTGTGCAGCATGTTCACATTATCTTGTCCGGGCACGGGGTAGTTTTGCCATGCCGATAAGTTTTCTTCGACGATCCGGTACGTGCTTTCTTGGTTGTCCCATGATCGTAAAGATTGCAATAGTGTGGATTTACCGCACGCAATATTACCTTCTATCGAAATGACAGCCATCGTAAAAAACATTTAGATGTCTAGTGTGCCCGGCAAACCTGTATATATACCGGTGTGTGTGACAATATACTTTCACATTCATCACGATGGCACCAACGACAGACTCCGCATCGACCCAAAAAAGAGACGATGTCTTCAAACCAGCTCACCAGGCATGTATCTTTTTGGTGGACAAGTCATTCGTAACGAACAGTGTGGTTAAGGACACGTATGCGTGCAAAGACCCGAAGACGCCCGGTGGCCTGGTCCAAATGGTCGCTGGTCTGACAGTTCCCAAAGATTACGGGTCGAATTTGTTGGTGGTGGGACAGACCCCGGATGCCGGAAATGTCTCGGCCGTCATAACAAAACTGACCCAACATGGCTATGTGTTTTACGGTGAAGACCATCTCGCGCACGCGGACTTGGACTTAGACGCCACAGACTTGTGTCAAAATGCGGCACGTATGGTCAAAGAAGACAAACATGTGTGGAACACCGCGGGAAAAACGGCACATGACACGGTAGTTGTAGAATTTTTGTTACATGACGTGTTTGGCCTAGACACACCGGAAGACCGAGAGCGGACCGTCATGTACGTCGTATGTTGCCAGAAAATGTTGGGCGACTTATACGCCGGAAAACTGGTGATTTGTAACAAAGTGTACGACATAGAATTGCCGGAGCATCCGACAGACGGGTTGTCGCCACGCATGTGTCCGTTGTTCCTTCCCGAGGCAAACATTTCCCTGCCAGACGTGCCGACGATGGATCTCTTATTGGCCGGCGATGTTAACAGGCAAAGAAATGAGACCATACAACAGGCATATGCCGTTGAAAATGTGGTGCGGTTTCGACATTCATCTGTCGTAGAAAATGTGCGAACGTCTGGCCTCTTGGGTCCGGCTATAGTGTGTGGGATGAAAGATGCCGACGCGGCAACATCTCTCGCCCAAAGTCTGTTTTCCGGGTCATCGTTTGCGTCAAAACCGACCAGTCTAGTTGCCAGTTCTATGGCGGATATGTTGAGAAAAAACCCAAAACTCAATCCCAAGACGATCCAGGCCAGACAGGTTCCTACCGATCAACTTTTGGCCCCAGCCGTGGCCAGGGCGACACTATGCGCCTATGTGGAATCGCAGAGCCTCGCCGAATATGACGGTGCAGAGGGCAACGTTTTTATCAGGGGATCGCTGTTTGATGGAAATCAATTTAACGCGACACAATGTGCCATGCATACGACAGCTGTAAGCTCACCCCGATCCATCTTGAACAAAATCCACATCGCTACGGTAACGGACAAGTCCAAAGATAAGTCTCAGCAATTGTCGATGGAACGACTCTCTGATCGAAATGCCACGTGTTGGTCACTGGAGCCGGTACGAAATGACATGAGTTGTGACCGGGTCTTTGCCAGATCCGTGGGCTACAACCCGCATCTGGTGTACAGACTCTTGTGGGACTGGTGTAAATATTTGAAAAAGGCCGTGGTGGCAAAAATGATGACGGTACCGTGCGCCGAACAGCGCCCGTTTAAAGGCGTCGTGACGGCCAACTTACACAATCCGACGCTTCTCGGAAATCACTTGGGTCCGCTGGGTAACTGTGATTACTCGTACGGTCAGATGGATGTCGACTCTGCCGATCAGTTGCAGCGAGGCATCATGCAAGACATCTCGAACAGTGCCAAAATGACATGTCAGGCCGGAGCTCTGCCAGCCGTATTCGATCACGAACATAGGCTCGATCCAAATCTCGTCATTTCGGACCTATGCAATCTCGTCACGGCTGCCGGCGAAAAGGCGACCAAGACCATCGGGGCCATTTTGGACAGGGGTGAAGAAAATGGTCCACTCCCGATAAACCCGGGTGCGAGAGTAAAGGCTGATTACATCATGCGTTGCGGGATCCGACCGGCGCAGGCCAATATATGTGGGCCCATTTTGGGACACATTATTAACGCGACGTTTATCTACAGATTAAAAGTTTTGGTCGCCACCAAACTGTGTAAGGACATTTACAACACCATGCAATTGAGCGCCGACCAAGTTGTTTGTAATTTACCGTCACTGGACAAGCTAGTTGCATCCAAGTACTTTGATCAGAACTGGTCACTCACTCTAGCCGCGACATCTTCGTCTGTCAGTTACGACCTACCGAGAGCCAACGCGACAGACGTCGAGATGTGTGCCGGAATATACATTCCCTTCCAAAGCATGACGCATAAAAAACTAACACTGAAGGCATCGATCGTAGACAGGTGGGCTGGACGAAATAATGCCCGTGGTAGACCAAAATTTACAGCGGCCGATGACATTGCGGAAAACAAAATTTTGAAAACCAGCAATGTTGCCTCGAGTTTGCTGTGTGACACTCTCGAAAAACACGAGATTTCACCTGAAGAGGGACTCGCCGCGTTCGATTCCATGATGAAAAGAGACTCGTACGCGTCACGGCTGTTTAACACCCTCGCCCGGGCTTGTGATTGCACCGAACGTGCCACTTTTATTGAGCGTCTCGACGGAAAATCCTTGTTTGGAGCCGCGTACACCCTCAGTCTGCTAAATGAGACGGCCCTTTCCATGAAGGTGCAGCCGAAAAGCGTGGAAGCTTTGGCCACGACACTGTACGAGGCCATGTTGATGCGAAAAGTGGCCACGAACAGGTCCATGTGTAATATTCGGGACACATACAAGGCGTGGGCTCCAATGTTTGCAACGTTCAAGCTTGATATTCAAAAGCGTGCCAAGGCCGGATATTACTTAGCCGATTCACCGATGTCTCATCTGACGGAGACCGGTGTGGTAATTACAGATGAATCTTTCAACTACTTTACGAGAACAGGAACCGCGTACGTGTCTGCCAGGATGGATAATGGAATAAACGCGTTTCACGTCCGGGCCACCAGTCCAGAGTTGGTGACAAATGCCAATGTCGGATACGGTTCTCACATTTTTTATTACATCATGTCTCTGTACGACGCCGGCGTTCTACCACGACCCAAGAATTTGGCCGAGGGACTGGGCAGATCGAAAGAGACGCTTTTAATGGAGACGGTCTCTAGTCTATTCAGTCCGGAGGCTGTTGCGGACAAGATACTCCGAGAATATGGAGAAGATATTTTTGCCACAGACCTCTCGATTTGCGACGACGAGGAAACGTTGGCCACCATTAATACAATTTGCGAAATTGTCAGGTGCTTCCCACCGTACGCGGAAGCCGAAGCTGCCGACATATGGTCCTGTTTGTGCGACTATGTGTGTTCCGTATCAGGAGACGACGACAGTGAAGGTCCTCCGCCCGCCAAACAGGCAAAACTAGACTAGATATGCGGGAGATGTAAGGACGTGCATCATCACACATTGTTTTGTTGTGTATTGAACAAAAACACACATATTGATTAAAATTAAAATATGTTTCTCCAACACAGTTTTCTGTGTGTGTGTGTCTCACATAAAGAGTTCTTTATCGTCGGTGGTTAGGTGTCATGTGTGGGGTGTGGTGAGCACGTGATCAGTACATGGACTTTTGTAGGTCAAGGTCGGTTATGCTACTTTCGGTCCCCACCTACAGAAAAGTGCGCACTCTTATAGGAAGGCCAAATCCTGTAGGTGGGTCTGGGAAAAAGCATAACAAAACGAAACCTAA
>Ga0308023_1000359_pt1 | contig 14012 bp, 9 predicted proteins | sample Neamet418_FD_201294 | JGI IMG/M metagenome (GOLD analysis project Ga0308023, IMG submission 201294) | Marine microbial communities from water near the shore, Antarctic Ocean - #418 | ecosystem: Environmental > Aquatic > Marine > Unclassified | place: Southern Ocean | collected 2014-10-03
GTGAGGGTGAATCCACAGTATTCGACATAGCTCAGAGATGCATTAGTATGCAATATCAGTGTTGGATAGTGACAAGTGAAGAAGGGATTGTTTGTGTATGTATAACCAAGATAGATGAGCACCCTAAATTCAAATCATTACACATCATTGGTGTTGCAGGGAGTGATTGGCCTACATGGAAACACTTCCACTCTAATTTAGAGAGCTTCGCCAAGTTCAATAACTGTAAGAGAATTACACAATGGGGTCGCAAAGGTTGGGTTAAACAATTACAAAACTTTGAAGGCCAACATGGTGAAATATATAAAGAGATTCATACTATCATGGCTATGGACTTAATAACAGATCAGGAGATTTAACATGGGCGGAAGTTCACCAACATCAGTAGAGACAGTACCAGAATGGTTAAAGCCATACTTAGAAAATACATTAAAAGAAGGTGAAGACTTATATGCTAGCGGTGGCCTTAGCCATGTAGAAGGTTTAACTGACGAACAGAAAGAAGGTATGGCACTCACTAAAGGTGGTGTGTTAGGTCAGAAAGATACAGCTGAGAAATCAGCTATGAGTCGTGATGTATTACTTAATGCGGCTCAAGGTGGTAATGTTGTTGATTATGACAACACTAATACCCAAGCTATTAAAGATGCAGCTATACGTAAGAGTCAGCAAGCTTTTGGTGATACCGCAGGTGCTATGGCATCTGGAGGTCTAGTAGGTGGACGTCGTGCTGAGTTAGTTAAATCACAACGTGATGCAGAGTTATCTTCTAACCTAGCATCTATTGATTATGATGACTACAACACTAGACGTAGTCAAGCATTATCATCTGCTGGTAGTGTCATTAGTTCTGGTGCAAATATTCAAGATCAATACAGTAAGCCGGGTGATACACTCACTGGTGTTGGTGCAGGCATTCAGGAACAACAGCAGCGTGAAGCTGATGCACCTTATCAAGGGTATCAACGATGGTTAGGGGCTTTACAAGGTGTCCCTTCTACACCTAATGCAACCGGCGCTGGAGGTAAATAAGCATGACTACTCAAGCAGAAATGAGAGCAATGAGTAAAAGTGGTGCGTCAGAGAAAGAGATGGCGGCTCATGTCAAAGCGTCAGGTGGTTACAACGGTGTAGCTAGCGGTTACCCCGGTAGTTCAGGTAACAACAACACATCTACATCCACTGCACCTACTGCACCACTGGCAGCTAAAGGCCCTATAGAAACACGAATACGCGGTACACTAGGGGCCTTATCAAAAGCTGGACAAGATGCCTATAGTGGGTCTATGTATGAGACACTCTTAGATAATACCCTAGGTGTATTCGGAGGTCATCCGGGTCAAACCTACGGTGAATCTACTGCACCTGATTACTACCCTTTCCCCGGTGCTAAGAATGACGCTTATGAAACTCATATGAGAAACCTAGGGCCATTGGACGGATTCACCTATCAAATGACTGATGCTGAAAGAAATAGCCAATTAGACCACGCTTTTATCGGCACACCTACTACTGATGCCCAACGTCTAGCTGTAAAAGAAGGTCGTGTAAACCCTACTGGTGGCCTTGCAACTGGTGATAATGGCAACAACCTTAATACAATTAATTCAACAGCACCTATTAGTGGCAGGGCAATTGGTAGTTATACAAACACTACGCCTAACAGTGGTGGTAATAACAAATATGCCGATAATTACTTTCGTGCCGTACCTGACTCCGTCTTTGCAAATGTTGTAACTGCAACCAACTCGAATGGTATTTCAAGCCCTAGTTTAACTGGTGTACCGACTAGTTATGGTAATAGTTACAACGCAGGACGTCAATGGAACTCTGGTGTATTCGGTCAACAGGCAGGCACAGCTAGCTCAGCTGCTGCATCAGGAGAAGGATAATGGAAAACAGTAAATATTTAGCTACAGACCCATTAACTGCATTGAATTTACAATCAATGGCACTCCAAGGTGGCGGTGGTACATTCAATAATAGTGATCCAATGACTGATATGGCCATGCAAATGGGCATGAAAGCAGCAGGTACAATGATGGGTGTACCAGGTTTATATAGTGGGACTACAGAAGTACAAGGCTATAATGAAGGCACCGAGAGCGTACCCGGTCAACGTACAGGTCAAGACACAGTACCAGCTATGCTATCACCCGGTGAAGCAGTAATACCTGCCTCAGCTGCCCAAGACCCTGCTAACCAAGGAGCGATTCAAGGTATGGTAGAACAAGGTCAAGAGCAACAAGGTATGGCAGCTCAATTACTACAGTCATTAGGATTACCTTTAGACCCACAGCTAATTGCTATGATTGAAGACATGTTAGCGCAAGGTGTACCGCCTGAACAGATTGTACAACAGCTACAAGAACGTATGCAAGGTACTCAAGGTGGGCAAGAAGTTGCACAGCCACAAGAAGGTATGGGTATGCCGCAAGAGATGGCGCAAGGTGCCCCTATGCAGCCTATGGAAGAAGGTATGGGTATGCCACAAGGTTTATACGAAGGTTCTATAAATGTTCAGGGTACACCCTTATCAGGTAAGGGTAAACGTGAGCAACAGAAATTTCAATCTGATGAGTCCCGTAAAGATGCTGCATTCCAAGCAGACCAACGCCGTAAAGATGATGCCCATAGTGAATCCATGAAACAGAAATCTGAAAGTGCTATGTATGCACGTAGTATGAGTGGAGAATAATCATGGCAGCTACTACTAAAGCACAACGTATGAAGGCTATAAAGGATAATGCAGAAAAAGAGAGAGCCAAGGCAGCTGCAGAGACTCTCGCCTTTGAGAAACGCACAGCAGAAATCAATAAACAAATTGCTAAGAAGAATCGTGAAAGAAGGTTGAGAGCTAATGCTAATGTGACAGCTGTACCTGCATTCGAACCAACCTCTGTGAACTTAACTGAGGTACCTCCTCTAACTTCTTCAGTAACGCCTATGAGTGCAGCGGAAGAAGCCGTTATCGATAATGATATTGAATTAGCTAGAATCCAACAAGCAACAAATGGAATAGACATTAACCCAGATTTTGTTCAAAGAGCCATGCGGGGTGCTAATGCCAACGGTGACAATAGAGTAACTCCTCAAACACTTGCGGGGACTCCTTCTATTATAGATCGTATGAGTCAATGGGATGATAGTGTATGGGATAGTTTTTTCGATGATGATATAGGTGAAGCTGCTGTAGCCCAAGCTAAAGTAGATATGACACCTACTATTACCCCTGAGCCTATAAATACAGCACCTAATGTTACCCCTAAGGCTGTAAATACAGTGCCCACTATGGAATACACAGCTCCTATAAATGCAGATCAACGTGTTATAGAGAATCTAGCCGAGTTAAACGGTGGACCAACACCAGCTATTGATCCAACAGTGCGTGTACCAGACCAAGTAGTCAACGGATTACCACCTCGTGCAATTGTAAAAGCACCTATAGATTACCCTATGGGGCCTACTATTGATATTACATACAAACCTGATAGTGTCGTACCTGCAATAACTAGGGCACCTGATCACCACCCAGATCAGTTCTCAGTGCAGCCACCAATAAATATGCCACAAAATGGTGGGCCAGATAAAGGTGGTTATCCAAATAAGACTAGATTACCTAACAACCCTGCCGCAGTACCTCAACGTCCGGGTTATAATGTAGTCAGATCTGGTGATGGTAGCCCTGTTAAATCTGGTAATGGTTATGCGTGGTCTAAAGACTATCAACATAGTATATGGGGAGATAAATAATGAGTACAAAACTAAATAGTTGGGGTTCTTGGCTTGATGCCTATAACCCTATGACGGAAAGTGAGGGTTATACTGCCTATAAAGAGTCATTACCTAAAGGTGTATTCCCTGTAGATGAAAGTGATTGGAGACAAAGTGCTTTCCAAAAAAATCTAGAAAATAAATACAGTGAATACCAAAACACTGGCGGTAACGTACCTTTCGAAAAATGGTCAGAAGGTACTACCACCGCACCCTATCGTTTAGATGGTGTTAATGAGCAAACCATTAATAGAAATATCACTAATGCTAATGTGGAAGCAGCTAACTTCGCTTCTTCCTCACAAGGTGGTAACTCTTTATCACCCCTTGCTTATGGCGAGAAGGTACAATCTGGAGAGATAGTAATACCAGGTTACAACACTGAAATAGGCACACCTGAGCATAGTTCTAACTTAGCGAATGCAGATAAAGGTTTCAGCACGGTAGAAAATGGCATAGTACCTGTAATAAAAAGTGAGACAGTACCTGTAATAGAAGATAACCCAGAAGACACTGGTACCAATCAAAAGGATGAGTACGATATCCTAACAGGGGCTGCTAAGGATGGTAATGGTACTGACATTACCCCTACAAAGGAGGAAAGAGAGGAAGCTAAGGGTATATTTGACAAGGCCTCAACCCTATTTGGTGATACTTTTAATGCAGCTGATTTAAAGCGTATGACTCTTTATACCTTAGGTGGTTTAATGACAGGCGGTTCTGCTGGCGGTTCCTTTAAGTGGGCGGCTACTAGGGTACTGCAAGAAAAAGATGTACGTGATAAGAATAAAGCCACTGTAAATGCTGCCAAAATAAAGGCTAGTAAGGATCATGGTAAGCGCACAGGTAATAACAGCTTTGGTATTAACGTCGAAGGTATCGATGGTCTCACACATATAAGGTCTTATGAAATAGGTTCTGCTATTGGTGATATCAGTGTGGTAGATGTACCAGACCCTAAGAATCCCGATAAGACTATACGTATGACAGTAGATAACTTTCATAAGTGGGTTAAGGATAACGGTGGCGAATCAGCTAAAGGTAGCAACGAAAAGAATATGCCTAAGGCCAAGGCCGATAGGGTATTTAGTATATCCAAAGACATAGCCGATGATGTTAGTAAGGTGTTCAGTGCCACTGAGGGCATGACCAGCTTCAGTGGGCAAAATTCAGTAGCTAGCTATTTTTCTTCTCGTGGTTATGATCTAGATAATCCTGATGAATTAGTAAATGTTAGATGGATAGCCTCACTAGCATCTGAAGATGCCGCAGCCAGCTTTAGGGGTGATGGTAAACAGATAAAAGATATGTCACCTTATTTTGATAAGTATCTATTATCAACTGAAGTTAAAGTACCCGGAGATGGTGTCTGGGGGATGATGACAGACCCGTTCTTGGCGGACCCAACACCTATAGACGGTGTTACTATGGACCCTAAAAAGATTGCTGTACTTGTAAGTACTATGAAAGGTATGGCAGGTAAGTCTGGATTTGAGGGTGTCAAGGAAAACTTTAAGGAACTCCATAAAGAGTACATGACACTAAAAGCTGCTAAAAAAGTACCTGCTATGGAGTTAAACCCAGGTGAGAATGAATTCTACACTTGGGTAACTAAAGAGTTGAAGAAACCATTATAATATTATAGAGGCCCATATGAAAGAACTGAGTGAGTTAGATAGAAGAGTGCAAAGAATGGGTGATAGTATTGATGAACCTTCTGATGGTATGACTCTTATTGATCAAGACACAGCAGTCACTAGTGAGGGTGAAACAGTCAGGATATCAGGTATAGCTGCACCTGAAATATCTCACTTAGACCCAACTACTTTGCAAGAATCCAGAGGCCAGATTGGTGGCGATACAGCTACTATGCTTGGGCAAAAGGCTATTGACGAGGAAGGTTTTAAATTACCAGCTCTCACTGGCCAAAAGGGTTACTTCGGTCGCTCTATGGGTGACTTCACTAATGATGAAGGTGTTGGTTACAGTAAGTTCTTGTTGAATACAGGTGCAGGTTACGTATCTAAGTATGCTAATACTGATGATGTAGTAACCTCTGCTTATGGTAATCTGGAACGAGCTAAACGTAAGCGTGAAGGTAAGTCCACTGAGTGGGATATACTAGTAGAGAACCACAATGATTATGTATCTCAAGGTGCGTTAAGTATTAAGCCCTTTGCAGCTAATGAAGCAATATATGCTGCTGCACCTGACCTCTATGCAGGCGTATCTATACGTGATAATGATCGTACACTTAATAATGAGACTAAGGGCTGGCAATTAGGTCAAGCCTGGGATATGGGTATAAGCCATGGCCTAGTAGGTGCAACTACCTCTATTGGCATGGTTCAAGAAGTATTTGGTGTAGACTCTGTAGATAACTGGGGTTATGCACATGCTGATGCCCTTAAGCGAGAGATAGAAGACGCACCTTACATGAGGGATATGGTAGCCTTTGATGAGAATGGTGAGTTTACCTTGGATGGTATATCTGAGTTAGCTAACTATACTTTCTCTAACTTCCTAACATCACTACCTGTTATGGCCGTGGGTATAGCCTCTGTTGTGGCGATCCCTGCCACCCTTGGAACCTCCCTTGCAGCACCTTTATCTATCTATACAGGTAATAGTTTTGATGCCCAAGATGAGAAAGATATGGGCAAGGCATTAATGTACTCAATAGGTATGACAGCTCTTGATGTTGTTGGTGTTAAGTTAGGTGGTGCATTTAAACCTACCAGAGCTTTAGGTGAGAACTTAACAACTAAAGCAGGTCGTGATGCTGCCGTAGAAGCTATTGCACTTGCAGGTGGGATAACCAAAGCCCAAGCAAGGCCTATGTTAGCAGAGGCTATGCGAAGTGCTTCTAGTCAGTCAGCTAAACAAATTAGAACACTACTAGATGGCACAAGTAGTATGCTTGTTAAGTCAGGGCGTGTAGCAGCTGGTGCCCTGCAAAATGTATCATCTGAAGGAATCACAGAGGCCATGCAGGAATACTTAGCTATTCAGGCAGAAGGTAATGAAATAACACCTGAAGAACAACTTAACCGACTAATGAATGCTGGATTTGCTGGCGGTATGTTAGGTGGTAGTATGGGTGCGGCAGGGCAGGCTATGGGTGCGTTAACAGACGCTAATATAATAGCTGGTATGTCAAAGACAACTAATGAGGATACTAACGCTAGACAAACAAGGGCTATGGATGCCAGGAATTTCCCCAATAGAGTCATGGATGTGGATGCTGTACTGAAGGAGACCTCAGCCCCTGCTATTGCAGACCTTGATGATGGCACTAGGGGTAAGACTCTTAAAGACATGGCTGAAGCGACTCCAGAAGAAGATCCTTCGAACAGAATAGATCGAACTGTAAGCGCTATGCCTGGCCTTATTCGTGGACAGTTGAAGAACACCTTAGCTAAGTATCAAGGTACTAAGTTCATGAGCATGATGGGTACTATATTAGGTGTCAATAATGCTAGAGGTGGGTTAGGTTTTGAAGATAAAAGACGTAGCACATTAAATAGGTTGACAGGTAAGAAACGATTTGATGGACTAAAAACAAGTACTGATGCTGGTTACAGAGGGACTAAAGCCTTTTCAGATAAGATGTATAGCAACAGCCCTCTAGTCTATAGGTTATTTAAAAAGATGAATAATGGAGCTGACATTAATACAGCTGCTGCATCTGAAAGATCAATATTTAATACTACAGAGCTTGAGTTCCTTCAAGAAGTGTATAACACTAACTCTGAAATAAATGATAGCTTTGATCCTGAAAATAGTGTAACTAATAAGACTGTATCTAGGCATGAGGTTCATAAGAATCAAGAGAAGTTAGCAGCAATATTAGTAAGGGACCTGAATATAACACAAGAAGAGGCCCAGCGAGCTATTACTTTGTTCTTACAGAATGATCAGTATGCTACTCCCTTAGACCTTATAGATCCTTCTAAGATACCTGATTCTGTAGCAGACTTCTTAGACCCTAACTTTGTTAACACTATTGAGGATACCTTCTCAAAGATGGATGGTGCATCTGCATTCTTGGATAATAATATATTCAATAATGTTATTAACAATAGCTCTAGGTATGCTAACAGAAGTACATATGACGCTTACATAGGTGATGATGGTTCTAAGTTGGCTAATATACTAGACTTGGCTCAGGCTAATAATGAAATTACAGGTGATCAAAAGATAGCACTAGCTAAGGAACTACAGGATTATCTTGATCAACTATCAGGTGATTATCACCGAGTAGATAGTAAAGCCTATAGGAATGCCATTAATAATCTAAGCTTTATGACTGCTATGACAGCATTACCTTTAGCTGCAATCAGTTCTATAGTTGAGATAGGTTTTGTGTTGTTTCAAAACAATCCTGCACCTATGAAGACAGCTTTTATAATGGCTAAAGTAGCGTCTGCTGAAATGAAAGCTACAATGAATGAAGGTTTAGCAGTACTTACTCGTGGTAAGATACCTATGAAGGACTATACTCATAGAGAGTTACTACGTAAGGGGGGTTACTTATTAGATTCACAAGCCCCTGCGGCAAGACAAGGTGCTGAAGTTAGTCCTCGTCAAGCAGGTGGATTGGGTGTATTCTTCAAGGCTAGTGGACTAACAGGTCTAACTAACATACAACGTTATGCACGTTTAGCTATGGCAGAAGACACTGTAAGTCATTGGGCAAGTCAAGCATTGGCTTATGAAGGTACTGATAACAGATACTACTCAGAGGCTATTGAACAGCTAGGTAATCTAGGTGCAAACCCAGATGTTATAATTAATGCACACAAGAACTATGATCTTCTCGTGGCGCAAGGTGTAACCCCTGATGTAGCAGCAGAGAATACAATAGGTACCTCTGCTTACAGGGATCAAATGGAGAATGCAAAGATAAAGTTCGTTGATATGGCAGTAGCTATGCCTCAAATAGGTAACCGACCTAAGTTCTATAGTGACCCTAGGTATCGTTTATTTACCCAGTTTCAAGGTTATATATCTACTGCTACCGCTACCTTATTACCTATAATGTATGGTAATCTTGGTGGTAAAGAAAAGATGCCTATGGCTAGAGTGAATGCACTAGCAACACTAGCTTCTCTTATCGCATTATCCTTTATGGCACAAGCTATGAAAGACTCTGCTAAGACAGCCTTTGCTGATGATGAAGCTAAAGAGAGGAAGAAGGACTATTTAAATGATTGGCAGACATTCCTGAGAGCTATGTATGGCTCAGGCGCTATTGGTGTACTAGAAAGACCTATAGACTTTGTCATGCCTCTATATGGAGATAGACCTACCGCCACTGGTAATGCACTTGGTATGACAGGTATACCTTTCGCTAAGAGTATAGCTGATAATGTTATAGGAGAGGCTCCAGGGTTATCGTATTTAGATAATACTTTTAAGGCGACCTATGATGTAGCTACACAAGATAAAAATGCTTTACGTAACGTTACTAAAGTAACACCCATGGTAGCCCCATTCAAAGATTGGTGGGCACCATACAAAGGAGATAAATAATGGCTGCAAAAGGTTTTAACCCCAACTCACAGGGCCAAGGCAGTATTGTACCATCTGGATATGATGAGATGATGGGTTCAGTAGTACCTAACATGACCCCTGTGGAGGCACTGAACGAAGGTATGCCACGCACACCGCCACCTATGCCGATAGAGGGTGGCTCTACTATAGTACCTAATCCTAACGAAATACCTACAGCAGATAATACTTTACAAGCAGCTGAAATTGAAGTTGAAATGGAAGGCCGTGGTGCATTAGATGCCACTCCTCGGGATGCGAGGCCGTATCCTAATGCTGAGTTTGATCCTACTGAGGTTGTATTAGATGGTGAGGGTAACGAACTTGATGTAGCAGCCAAGCAATCTTTATTTAACCAAGAGCAAGCCTATCAAACAAGTCGATTAGAAGAGAGCCAAACAGACTTTAGGATGAAGACTCGTGATCAAGTAGAAGAAGCTTATGTTAATAACCTAAAGAATGGACCTCCAGAATTAGATGCTGTGTTCTCATTAGGTGAGCAGTTAGCTAATGGTTTGTTAGCTTTAAGTAGCAGAATAGATACGCCTGACTCTCAGCCTAGTATAGGTAATGGGGCAGACACATCTCAGATACTTGCAAATGAGTTTAATGCATCACCACTAGAAGTCATTAACGCAAGTACAGAAACTGCAACTATGGTTTTATTATCTTTAGGTCAAGGTAAGCTAAGGGGTGAGGCTAAACGTGAAGCCACAGAAGACGAGTTTGATATAGATAGCTTTTTAGACGGTACAGATGATGAGACTATTTTTAGTGATAAGAATGGTCTTATGGGTGTCGAAGAAAAGGCAGCTCACAGTTGGTTATTCGCGTCAACTAACACTAAGCTAAGGGGTTCTAATCGTACAGAAGGTTCTGAGACCTCTCAAGGCGTAGGTGGTCAGATACTAGCCAAGACTATGGAGCAAGCAGGTTACTGGATCAAGGACGACTATCAACCACTAGCCATAGGTACTGGTGTAGCTAAAGGACCTATGGTTAAGGCCTATTTACTTACAGAAAAAGGTATGGCAGCAGGTGCTTCCTTATATAAGTTCAGGGCTGGTAGAAAATTAAGAGGTGGTGCGCAAGCAGTATCAGGTAATCAGCGTGGATTTATAGGTGATATAGGTACTGTTGCACAGAAGCCTGATTCTAAAAGAGCAGGTACAAAAGGTAGGGATAGAGGTACCCAGTTATTAGAAGGTATGGCTAAAACTGTTAGTAATGCTACTAAGGTAGTAGATACTAATATGTTAGATATGTCTGCCACTATGCTAGCAGGGCTTAATGGTGAGCAAGATTCTCAAGGTGCAGAAGCTGGTTCATTTGCAGAAAGATTTAGGGTGAAGGCTCAAGACATACTTAACATAGATCAAAAGTCTAAGACAGAAGTACCTATGTTTGGAGGAGAGCCTGAGACTATTCAGATACCTATTTCTGAGTCTCAAAAGTTTAAGAAAGCTAGGGATGATATTAAAAATGCTAATGATCTTCATGCTAGAATACCTACGCATAAGACACCTACATTTCAAGACCCCTCTTCTGGACGCCTTTACTATATGAACTATGATTCTAATGGTCAGGAGTCAATGATACATCGTAGTTCTGTCAAAGGTGTTGCCTCTAACTTGACCTTAAGCTCAATGCCAGAGGTACTTAATAATACTTCTATGGTTAAGGCAAATCAATTTGCAGCGTATGAGACTTGGTTAACAGGTAAAGGTAATGCAACACCCACTACTCGTTATGTATCCTATATGATTGCGCTTGGTAATAACTTAATCAGAGGCTCCAGGGATTATACTAACAGGAACACACTCCAGAAGCTGACAGGTACAGTAGTAAGGGAGGCCGCTCAGAAAGGTAGGTCTTTACAGAAGTTTATTGCGTTGAATGGGGAGACTCAGAACAAGGTGATGACAGATCTTAAGACTGGTGTTACTGTACAAGGGTTAACCCCCGCTGAACAAGGTGATATCCTTCACATGATGGATCAGGTAACAGAGACAGGTAGTCAAAAGGAGTTTGGAGCTATCTTTAGGGCATACGATGCAGCAGCTAAGATGGAGGATGCACACAATAAAGGTATAGGTTCCTTGATGTTGTCGCTACCTACTGCAGCCGATATGAAGTCAGCTGGTCGTATGTTTGCTGCCGTGGATAGCCTAGATGATGCCACTGTATCTCGAGTTGGATTAGCACTTAACGATACTGTAGGTGTAAACCCTTCTAGAGACTTATCACATATATTCCCTGTAGGTAATCCTCGTATGTTTTATACAGATGCGTTGATTGCTGGACTAAGGACCATGGATGATGGCCCTCGCGGAGCTAAAGGTTTTGCGGAGTTCACACCTCAATTTGGCACTATTATTGCTACTCATTTATCTAAAATGATGTCAGCACAAGGGCCTACTTTCGCTGATATGACTGCCAAGCTTATACTTATGGTTACAGACTATGGGAAGGCTGCTAGTCAGAACTCAGATGAGGTTAATGTATTCCTTAGAAAAGCTAAGAAGGCTCACCCTGAGATATTCCAGTCAATGGAAGATGCTTTCGCAAAGGAGGGGCACCCTGAAGGTTCTATGGAAATGTTCTTCCAAGAGTCTATGTGGAATACTACTAGTCATATAGTAAAGAGTAAGAACTCACGTACAGTTAAACGTATGGCTGAAGCTATGGCTTTATTTAACCGACAACCTTACTATGTAGGTGTTAGAGGTATGCGAGTTCGTGTAGGCCGAGGTGTACAACAAGTATTACCGGAGTCCACTCTTAAACTACAGAGTGTACATAGTCAAGAAGTAATTAACTTGATGTCTAAAAATTATGTGGATGATCCTTTACAAGCATCAGCACCTAAGATGTTAGAAGACGGAAAGACCTACTATACACCTGGAATTGCTTCTGCGGCAGTTAATGCTATGGGACCAGCAATGGGTCACTCACGAGAGTCAGCAGCTATGGCTATAGCTCTTGAAATGGTAGTTGAAAGGTTAGGTGAGGGTATATTTGTAGATCAGGTATATGACTCAGTTACTTTAGAACCTGAAGCTGCTATGCTATATGAGCATTACCTTAATGAGACAGCTATCTTTGAAGTTCTAGAAGTTAACGATGCATTCCAGTTATCTCAAGCTTTTGAAGAAACTGTAATGGCAGAGTTGAGAGACATTAGAGGTAGAGGTAGTGTATCTGTAGGGCCTAAAGGGGAGTACTCTGGTTGGACTACTAAGCTGGATGAGGAATGGGCTGCATTTAATAAACCTGCTGACATAAACGTTATCAAAAGTGATGCGTTTAGAAAACGTATGGCTGATGGTGATGAGAAGCTAGTGCTAAAGTTATTTGCAGCGCAAGAAGCAGGCTTGTGGAACCCCATTGGCACTGAAGTTATGGAACGCTTTGGTAAAAAGTTTATACCTAGGACACCTGACATGGATGTTTGGATGGTTGATGGTAATAAGTTTGTACAATGGGCTGGTGTATTTGTTGTTAAGCCTTTAAGGGCTGATGCAAAGAAAGTATGGAGAGCGCACGATAGTAAGGAACGTAGGGATTTACTAGCACGTATGAAGAAAGTACATGCTAAAGGATTCCAAAAGGGTGGTTTACCCTTCTAAATAAAAATCCCCACAAGATATCTAAGAATTAACTTAGATGCCTTGTGGGGATTTTTTATTACTTCAGTAGGTCGTGATAACCTTTCATTGCAGCGTTGTAATCTCTGTTTGCAGTGATACTAGCTTCGTTAGGGTTCATACCTTCTTTAAGGTAGCCTTGCTCATTAGTTTTACGATAATGCTTCATAACAAACTCAGGGCCTTCTTTAGTATACAGCAGACCGTCAGGTATGTGTACATTAACTTCAGCCATATCTCTTTGCCAGTCCTTATCATCATAATCATAACCCCTCAGGGCATTCTTATTATAGCTCTTAGATCCCGCCATTAATATATCTCCCTGTCAGTATCTTTTATAGCGTATATCACACTAAATATCATTAAGGTTAGCCATACGGCAATTACATATTCCATACTATTCCCCCATCCTCCAACTATTAAGTAAACCTTGGTCTGCAAGCAACAGTTGGATATGCTTCAGGGCTTTAATGGGATTCTCATGTGTAGAAATATACACATCATTAATATCCCTACTATACATTAATTCCGGGGGTAACCCTTCCTTTGCACAGTAGGTCTCATCATCTATATTCGTGAACCCACGAAGGTACAGATGATTATAATTTTGTTTAATCATAACACCTCTCTTAACAGAAGAAGTAATCAGAGTCTAGGACTTCTGATACATCTAAGGTACCTTCTGCTGGTAGTTTAATACTGCCCATATCTGATTTAGATAGGACGTTGTCTCTGATATGTTCGAACTGACCTCTAGGGCCATACATATCTACGAATACTTCTTTAATAAGACCGGATAGCTCTTCCACATCACATGCATGGGTAGCAAATGAGTCATGAACAGGTGCTATCTGCCCATCAAACTTATCCATTACTAATGACATATGAGCAGCATCTTGTGAATGAATATAGTTAGGTGCTATACCCGACGCGTACCCTTGCTTGTCAGGGATTGTGGTCTCTACAGCTAGAACATGTTTCAGTCTATTACGGTTACTAATACCCTTTAATACTGAATCAATCTTCCATTCCTTCATT
>Ga0308023_1000370_pt1 | contig 13811 bp, 16 predicted proteins | sample Neamet418_FD_201294 | JGI IMG/M metagenome (GOLD analysis project Ga0308023, IMG submission 201294) | Marine microbial communities from water near the shore, Antarctic Ocean - #418 | ecosystem: Environmental > Aquatic > Marine > Unclassified | place: Southern Ocean | collected 2014-10-03
TCTTATCCCTCCAATGCTCTCTCGACATTCTAAAGCTCTACCGTTTGCTACTAAACAAGCCATATATCTTTTATGTTTAAATAAGAGGGAGCGATTAAACCCCCTCTATTAATTAATATTATGCGTATAAAACTACGTCCGAACCAGTTGCAAAACCTACACCTGCATTCCACTTCATAACAAGTCTTACGTTGTCAGAACCGTCATTCTCAGTCATATCCAATACACGAACCTCTGCCATATCAGAAGCTAAATCAGTTGCAAAGAATAAGTTAGTCTTACGAGCTGCGATCATTTTGTTAGCTGACATACCAGGAGCAAGAATTAACTTAGTACCTTCGAAGTTAGCCTCAGAAACTCCAACGTGGAATTGGTCTTGGTAACCTAAAGCAGCTTGAGCTGAGATATAGAATTTCATTGCAGCCGTTCCGATGTAGATACCTAAATCTTCTTGTCCGTAATTAGCATCTAAGATAGCATCTCTTACTTTACCTAATTCAGCTACAATGTTTGCTGCTGATAAAGTAGCACCTGCTACATCTACAACTGTACCATCTGCTGCTGCTAGTGCTTCGAATCCATCGAACTCACCTGTTGTAGCTGCCGCACCTTGCCAAATTGATTTCTCAACTTCCTGACCTACTAACGCTCCTGCGTGTCCGATGATATATTCTTGGAAGTTTGCTGGTAGAGTACCATCTAAACCCGCTCTCATTTGAGAACCTGCATAAGTACTTAACCAATCTTTCTTACACATCTGCTTATTCAATCCGAAGTTATCAGGAGTAAGAGCTTTCTCTACGTAAGTAATATCACCTGCATCAGTAAAATCACAAGTTGCATCTACTACAGATGAAGCTGACAAGTCAAAAGACTTTAAATTTACTTTATAAGTTACATTAGGAAGTACTGTAATATTTCCCTTTGCTAATGTTTCACCACTTAATAGTGATGCTGAAATAAACCCTGCAGCCTCTTCGCCTGCGTATAGTTTAGTTAATGAATCTGCCATAATGTTTTATTTATTTTTGTTAATTAAATATTGTACACGACCTTGAGCTGTAAGTTTATTAAATTCTAATGGTGATAGAGTTGTTGAGCTACTAAAGTTTCCTTCAGGACTTGGCTTAACCTCTTCTCCTACTTGCTCGAACTCTTCTACTTTCGTAGCGTTCTCTTTTGCCTCTACTTTTAAAGCTGCAAATTCTTCTTTAATAGAAGCAAACTCTTGTACTAAGTTTTCTAGCAATCCGATAGTTTCCATAAGTGCAGTTTTAGAATTATCTTCTACAGACATTTCTTCTTCTACTACTTCCTCAACTTTCTCTTCCTTCTCTTCTTCTACTGCTTTGATTTCGGCAATGACACCTTCTTCAATAACAACTAAAAGCGATCCGTCAGCTAGAGCATACTCACCAACTGGTAAAGGTTGCTTTTCTTCTTCGACCATAATGAATACAGAAGCACCTACTTCCAAAGCATCAGCACTTACTACAGTACCATCTTCTAAAGCGATGTCCTCAAACTTCATTTGCTCTTTCGCTTCCTCTAATTCTACAGGAGTTGCCTCTTGCATTCCTAAAAGAACCTTAATTTTACTCAATGTTTCCATGTGTGTCTTTTATTATAAATAGTAATTTAACTAGTTTGTTGCGTTTTCGTCATTCATAATGATTTGTCTAATAGCATCTAAGGTAGAATCTTCGCTCATTTCTTGTTTCTTTTCATTAAAGTAACCTTCTACAGAGAAACCTTTTACAACTCCTTCCTTGATGTAGTTCTGCCATATATCCTCGTTGTCTATCTTCATAGTTGCAACCCACGTACCAACTGGATAGTTCAAACCAAAGGCTTGTGTCTTATCATGTTTAGTATCAGCAACCAACCACGTTTCTATTGTAGTGATTCCGTTCACCGTTCTAGCGTGGTCGATAGTAGCGTTCTGATGTTTAGAGTTAAGCATATACAATTGGCTTACTCTCTTCACCGTTTCCTTAGAAAAGAAGCACTTATACTTTTCACCGTTCTCATCTACTCGCATTATCTCTAAATCAGGTATCATAACTGCACCCATTACAATACGTTCATCTGTGTCGATGGTTGCGAAGGTTTGTTTATCCTCTGAGAAATACATAAAGTTTTCTTCAATGGCAGGTTTATCTACTAGACTAATTGCGAAAACACCGAAATCATCTTCCTGCTCGTTTATTACAAATTCAACTACTTTCATTTTATAGGGTTCTTTGGTTATTAATATATGATTGTGCCTCTTGGCTATCTGTTACTTCTTGACTTATTACGTATGTTTGTGATGGTTGATTTGCTTGGTTATCAATTGAATCTACTACACTATCTAAATTTGTTGATGCAGGTATTGATGCTGCAATACTACCTCCTACTGATCCACCACTAGGAACAGAACCAATAGAACCTCCTGACACATCTGTAGCAAGTATATTCTTAACATTAGACAACCCCACCAAACCTGTAGCTACTGCTTGAGCTATTGCATAACCTGGCACAGGTACACCTGCAAAGGCTTTCAACTGCCCTGCTATAGCTGCGTAAGTATCAATGGTCGCACCTGCTACTGCGAATGCTTTATTATCTCCTGCCAACTTACCCATCGCTCCGATGACTGCACTAGCTGCTGCTATCTTCGCATCTCTCTCTCCTTGTGCTATAAGTCCTTTCTTTAAAGCAAACTCCTTTTCTATATTAGTGGTGTCTGTTCCTGACTTACGAGCAAGTTCCATCTTAGTCTTGTACCATTGCTCAAGCTCTGCCAATTCTAACTCTCTATTAGTCTTCCCTATTAAAGTTAATTCATTAGTAGACTCTAACTGCTCTTTTAATAAAGAGTTTTCGTTTGTCATCTGCTCAGACCTTTGACCAGTTAAACGCTCTTCAATATCTATCAACTCAGTTTTAGCCTCAATCAATGCAGCCTGCAAATCAATATTATCTTTATTAAGGTCTAATTCTATTTGTGCTAAGTCTACTTTCTTTTGAGCTAAAGCAGATTCAACTTGTAATTGTTCATCTAAGATTCTACCTAATTCTGCATTAGCTGCAATACGTTGGCTTATTGTAGCACTCTCATCATCTCTAATTTGTCTCTGTAGTTCTGCTTGAGTTTGGAACGTAAGCATTAATCCATTCTGAGCAGCCTCTAAAAGCTTAACCTCATTTCTAAGCTTAGTAAGTTGTCCTCCTGTTTCGAATGCTGCACCGATGTCTATAGCCTTTAATCCTTCAGAGGCTTCTTCAACTATAATATTAACGGCTGAAACCACTTCCGTAAGTGCCTCACCTATATTCTCACCTATATCTTTAATAGCTCCAAGCCCATCAGTAGCAACCTCTTTAAGGTTGTCTTTAGTTTCTAATATTGAAGCGTTTAATTCAGCAATCTTAGTTTCATCTCCACCACCTAAGAAAGAATCTTCCCAAGCTAACATCAACTCAGTAACCGCTAGCTTAATACCGTAGAAAACTAGCTTCATAGGAGTAAGAGATACAGTCATTACACCTTTAAGTACTTTGCTTAAGCCCTCGAATCCTTCGCTTGACTTCGTTACGCTACTATAAACGTCTGATATTACGGTAGATACCTCATTGAATACTACACTAACTGTATTAGTTGCGGTAGATATAGCGTCCATAACCTTTTGATTCTGACCTAAGACCTCACTAAGCTTACTAAATAGAGCCATAACAAGACCAATCCCTGCTGCCTTCATAGCTAAACCGATTCCTTTAAACCCTTTAGCTAAACCTTTCATGGCTTTACTAGATTTCTTGCTAGCTTTAGCTGAGTCTTCAGTTGCTTTAGTGGATTCCTCTTGTGCTTTAGTAGACTTCTCTTGCTCTCCTTTAACCTCCCCTAAAACCTTCTTAACGTCTTCTAGCTCTTTAACTGCTTTCGATACGTTAGCTACTAAATCTAAATTTACCTCCGTTGCCATAACTCTTTCTTAAATTGTTTCCAAGCGTGTTTAATGCTTTTAGGATATTCATATTTTCCAAATACTATCTCATTCTCTTTAGTAGGTTTTATTTTGCCTTGACAAATACCTTTAATAACTTCGTTTATCATACGTCCATTACTTGATAAGTTAAGTAAACCACTAAGCTTATATCTCCATTAAATGCTCTGTTAGAATACATTTGTATTTTCTTATTGTCTAGTTGTGATTGAGATATTTCTCCGTTTGTTGCGTTCATTATATACGTTCTATCTCCTGTTTCTGAAGCCATAAACTCTCTAAGCTTCCCAAAGTAACCACCTAAAGATTGCTCTGTCCTATCTCCTACAAACAAATGATTTCTACTTGTTTCTGTTGTAGTTCTATCTGCTAATATCATAACTGAAATTGGTACAATAACCTTTCCTACACCTACCACAGGGAGTAATACTTTAGGTGTTACATCTAGTGCTTGGTATTCAGCTGAGGATATAGCAGTTCTTAATACTTGAACTCCTGTAGGTGCAGGTGCTACCCACTCAGTTTGGTTTAGTGTGTCATCCCAAGATAGCACATCACCCTCTTTCGGATCACCTTCTCCTATCTTTTTTACAATACCGTTTATTTGTATTTCTGTAGTAGCTTTTCCGTTAATTATTTTAGGAGTATCACCACCGACTACAACCTCATCTTCTTCGTTGTATACTACAGGAGGTTCGTTAGTTTCATCTACTTGGTTTAAGTTCCATAAACACTCTGCACCTACCATAGTTAAACCCTCACCCTCACAACATAAAGCTGTAGGTGATGCACTCGCTCCTGCACTATCTAGCCAATTGGTTGTACCGTCTAAGTTAGCAGATGAATACGTAAGATTGCAAACACTATCATCTAAAGTTTCGATTACTTTAATAAGCTCTACTTTAGTAGATACATCTACACCGATTGCATAGCTTGAAATCTTATTTATATACCAGTAAGAATCCTTAACGAATATCTTATCGTTATACTTAAAGTCTGCTACATCTTGACTATTCAAATAGAAGTAAGCCGTTTGAAGTCTTGCACCTTTATTGTATATGTTATTTAATGACCTACTCCAATAATCATTATATACATCTTTATTAGTTTGTGTGGTCACTAAACTACTTTGACTCATTACATTTGCAGCCTTGAATCTAATATCTGAATCAGTAGACTCAACTGTATTTCCTGCCATTGTGTAGTGATGGCAAAACGGATATGCTGAACGTGTTGAATAAGAATTAGCAGGTTCATTATATAGCTTAAACTCTGATGTAGGTGGCACGTTCTTTAACCCTGAATAATAGAATAGTTTTGGTTTCGTTGTTACTGGCTTAGCAACTCCATCGTTAAACTCAAAGTGCTGAGCTATAAATAAAGAACTATCATTTACTTTATTAGGAGCGTAACTTGAGAACATAGAAGGGACTGATAACTCACCTGCACCAAAATCACCATAGAAAGGGAAGTTAAAAGAGTTGTATATCTCTGACTTATTATTTTGCCAATACTCGTTAATTCTATCCTTATCTTCTTTATCTGAGAAGCTTAACTCTTCCTTTCTGAATCTATTTGTTGGCTCTATTATTACACTCTTAGAAACATCAAGCTTGTTAGTCCAATCTTTAGAAACTCCATCATCTAAATAATCTTGAAAGGGTTCTATATTCAGTTGATTAGTTACAAACTTATCACTCTCAACTATTAGGTTGTACCTTGAGAATATAGATTTAACGAAATCTACTTGCTTATCCTTTGAAAGTAAAGCATTACCTGAATTCAAATCTACCGTTCCACCTTCTACTGACGGAGGTACTGAAACTAATTTAACAAATGAATCATATAACACACCACTAATAGTCGCTGAAGACTTAAAACTGAATACCGCAGATAAATTTGCCGAACTTAAAACCTTTACAGAATCCCCTGAGTTTAACTCTAATTCAATAACTCCACTTGTATATACGTTAATACCTGAACCTGTCAAGAATTCTATATATGAATTGGTTGAAATAGTTCCGTTAACCTCTAAGAATATGAAAGCTATTTGTGAAGTTGATCCAGTATCATCTAGTACAGATTGAATTTGGAATCCATATTGCCCACCAATAGGTGCTATGTATGCATTTGTACTTGTATTGAAATCACCATTAACATCGTAGTAACCACTTCCACTAGATTCATTATCAAAATCAATAACTACATCACCACCTGAAGAAGATTGATTTGCAGTCATACCAACCTTAAACCCTCCAGTATTATCAGTAACCGAACCTTCAGAGTCACCCCCTAAAGTCATGTACTGCTTAGTAAAGAATGTAGAATTTAAGAACGTAGAACTTATTGTGTACCCTGCTCCGTTTACAATCTCATCTAATAAGGTTTTTACTTTAATAGCAGGCTTTAAATCTCTTGGTTTTATAGCTCCCTCGTTAGTATTTAAAGTACTCCCTCTGTAATTGAATCCATTATCTATTATAGGGTAGAGTATTTCATCACCATCAGCTTGTGAACCTTCGTAATCTGTTAAACCATTCCAACTATTAAGTATGTTACCTTGACTTAGTATGTGATTGTACTTACTTAAATCTAAATCGTTCAGCTTTTTCTCTCCTAACTCAGTCGATAAGTTAGCTACATCACCAAAACAAAGAGCAGTATAATTCTCTTTAAGGTTGTCCACGTTTACTAACTGGATATATCCCTCAAATTGTAGGTTTGAATCTACATATATAGAACACTTAGCTTTAATATCTGCTCTAAATGTACCATCTACATTAACCTCGTAGTAGTGAGAGAAGAAATCATTGTTAGTTTCACTAAAAGGAAGCGTTATATTCTGTGTAAAATTACTCTTTTGCTTAGTTATGTCTTGTATCTCCTTCCCTGAATACGTAGCTTTAATGCTTGTATCTCCTAAGTCTAAGTATCTAGTTGAGCCTAATGTATTGGTGGGAGAAAGTGCTACATAAGATCGAATTGCTCTAACTTTTATTGAACTCTGCTTAGTACCGTAGCCTGTATTCCCATTACCAAAGTAGACATTCCAAGAAGTGTTAGTAAAACCTTCTGAAGATGACCAGTACCAAGAATTACTAAACCCACCTATAGCAGACTTGTTTGTATACATCTCAACAAGCTCGTCTTTAGATGGTAAATACCAATCTGAATATCCATTTATCGTTGTAGTATCACACATATACGCAGCAGAATCTGTATCAGCACAACCTACAACTATATCTAAAGTGTTTTGCTCACCTGTACCTATAGCAGTACCATCAGCTCCTGAAATATTAACACCAGTACAACCCCACCCGTAAGAACCTAAATCAACTTCCGAAGAAATATAAGCCTTATTACCGACCACTTTAAATACTATTCCCCCACCAACTGAATCACCGATAGATGGCATAACAACAACTCCAGGCTCGAAGTCACTCCCTCCTTGCGTTTGTACTACTAATTGAACCATTATACAATAGATTTTAAAGCGTGTGAATATTCGTAGTTAAAAGAGTATTGTACTAACTTATCTTTTAAATTAGTTTTAACATCTAAAGAACTATTCTTAATATTGATAGGATAAGATTTACCACCTTCAATTATCTGTACTTCATTACTCATAAGAAGCCCTTTAAAGTGTTCATTCCATTCCTCACCGATATAACGTGTGTTAATTGTAGATTGTTTCTTCCCTTCAATCTTATCTACTACACCACGTTCGTAAGTGTTAAGCTCGAATGTTGCATCGTTCCAACTTCCTGCTATTCCTTCTCTTTGAACTGAACGCTTGTAAGTTTCCTTATCTGAAGTAGAACCATCGAAGAAGTAGTAATCCCAAACACCGTACTTATTCTTCCAAGTTATATTCTTCCCTTCATACTTTGAAGAGTTGCAGTTTGCATCGCTAACCATTTCGAATAGATATGTATTAGATAGCTTCTCATATTCTTTAGCAACTCCGTAACCTGTTCCTGCGGTTGAACCTTTGGCGTAAAACTGAACACCAACCGTATTACTATCTGCACCGATTAAAGTCCAATCAGAAGTACCCACGTAAGATATTTCTACAAAATCACCTGCTACTATTTCTGAAGTGAATTTAGCAGAACCACCTATCTCATTTAAACTAATGTATTGTAAAGTATAGTACTTAATTGAGGCTGTTGGTTTGTACCCTCCGTACATTGCGTACTTCATGTTCATTACATTAGCACCGCCACTTGCCAAATATATTAAATCTTCATCTTCTGAATTAGATGCATTAGGAGCTTCTACTCCTGCTTGATCGCTATTCTGTACAGAGATAACCCCTACATGATTATCACTTGCTCCGTACGTTTCAGGCTTCTCCTCATAGAACTTATATAAGAATCTTCCTAACTCAGTATTAAAGTAAGTAGATTTCTCATTAAACATAGTAACCGTTTGGTAATCGTTCGCACTTGTTAGTTGTGCTATCTTACCACCTAAATCATTTTGCTTAGTTGTATCTGTAGGTCTGTTAGTTAGAAACTTAGAAGTCGGTGTAGTACTATCGAAATTGAAATCATTCAAATCAAATAACTTTTGCTCTTCCCAACTATTAGCAAAGTTAATCAACGCTTTAGTTTGTGCAGTTGCTGAAGATGCACTAACCGAAATAACACCACCTTCAGTACTTGCGAACTCTTCGTAAAACTCAAACAGAACCAATCTTAAATCTCCACTATTAAATGAAGCTATATAATCGTTCAAGGTTGTACTGCTTGGATTAGGTTCGTTCTGTGGCATCAAGTGAATAGAATCGTATTGAGTACCTGTAATTGTATTTAAATGCTTCTGACTTATACTAATATAATTCTTCACTATCTTCTCATAAGACAAGTGAGCAGCTCCGTTCATGTTCTTAGGTTGCTTAATACGAGCTACCAATACACCACCGATAGTTATATCAACTACGTACTTGAAGTTGAATACTGGTGTTGTGTCACTTGTCAGACTTAGAGTCCAATAATTTGGGTTAGTTACCGTTGTTGCCATTTATCTCGTCTATTGATTGTTTTAAAAATTTCTCTACATCTAGTGCGAAGGTCTTAACTAGCACCTTAGGTAGCTTCTTGAATTTCATTTCAAAGGCATCAGTAAAGAAGTTAGTACCTTCATAACCAAACCTATTAATCTTTCTAGTTACTACGTATGCAATACCTCTCTGTTGCTTCTCTTTATTCTTCCAAGCTACGAACTTACCCTTTGAATCTCTTGGTCTTAATCCTTTACGCTTAACCCATTCTAATATTTTAGGGAACAATTCCGATCCACTCCCTGAACCACTTTTCTTTCTTCCTTTGTCTATTGCGAGACCGTACTCCTCCATCTTAAATTTAAGACTTATAGAATTAGCTGCTACTTGTAAATCTGAATCCAAAGACTTATATAGTTTACCAGTATCATAACCACGCTTTCTAGTCTGTAATAAACTTGCAGCACGTATAACGACATCAAGTCCAAACTTGCTAAGAGCTTTCTTAGTTTTTTCATAGTCAAACGCTGCCACTAGATAGGGTTATTACAAGCGTTGTTATGTGAAGGTACTGTAATTGAAATAGTAGCTTTCCATCCTGCTAATAGGTTTTCAAATCTATCTGTAAAAGGTTCACAAGTAATATTCTCACTTACGACAAACTCTCTCGATGTCATTGGAGTACCTACTCTACCATTACCACTTTTAATCTCTCTGTATATATCTGATACTATCAAGAACGTATCATTGAGTACATCAGTTTCATTCGAACCATCTGCAGCTACTAAATCCATTACCAGGAGGTCAAATGTAAATACAAAATCTCTATTGTTAATTGTAGCAGGTTGCTCTATCAGATGTGCCTTAGCGAAGTTCATCTCATTAGTTAAGTCTACTTCGAATATATCACCAAAGGAAAACGAATTAAGCTGCTTGTGTGCTTCGCATATCGCTCTGAATTGGTCTACTACTGATTTAAATGTCTTCATTTCTTGATTCTTTCTTTTATTATTTCACAATACTCCTCACTCATTTCGCTAGCTAAGTAGTTTCTATTATTTAGTATAGACATTTTAGCAGTTGTGCCACTTCCAGCAAAGCAATCATAAACCAAATCACCCTCGTTGCTCCAGCTTATTATATGATCATTTGCTAATTGCTCGGGAAAGGTAGCAGGGTGATTTATACTCCTATTCTTTGATGGAGGCAAATTCCATATATTAAACCTTTGCCCAAATTCCTTAATTTCAGATCCGCTAGTCTGTTTTATAGTACCATTAGCTTGCCTAAACATTACATGCTTTCGTTTCTCCCCTGCCCACTTATTTTTTCTATCCTTGATAGGATTAAATGACTTAGCTTTACCTTTGCTTAGAATAAACATGTATTCGAATACAGGAGCATATCTAGATTTGAGAGAACCTACGGCTGAAAAACTACCCTTATTCCATATCATGGTGTCGTTTAAATTAAAGCCACATTCCTTAAAGAATAATGCTTGCTTAAAACTTGTGCCTGTCTCACTTCCTTTTACAGTAGCATCACTTACAATCCAAACAAGCACACCTCCCACCTTAGTTACTCTGTATAACTCTTTAGCTATACTTTCAAAATCAAAAGAATAACCGTTGTAGTCTCTTAAATTGTCGTAAGGTGGAGAGGTAACTGTTAAATCAATAAAGTTATCTTCCATCAACCCCATCGTGTCTAGACAATTCTCGTTCCTTACTTCGTTTAACTTTATCATTTCTTTATCTTGTCTTGATCCTGTTTGTAACTCATAAACGTAAACGCTTGTTCTATACTTATCTTTGTAGCTTCATCTAGTTTAAGTATATCCTCACTACATAAACTCATTAGTATTGAATACCAACCCCACTTTTTACCAAAGTTTTGTTGCTTGACGTCTCCACTCCCTCCACTAAAGAGGTTAGCGAATCGTTCAAGTAGTCTTTTCCGATAGTCCAAAAAAAAACTAATGCAGAGTTTACTACATTCGCTTTCATTTTCTTCTTAAATATCCTACCTCTTGCTTCTAATTCTCCATCGTAAGCCTCTATTGAGTACTTTCCGTGAGCTTCTTTTGCTACTGGTCTGTAAAGAATAGCGATTATAAGGTGTAAATTGTCGTTTAAATCTTTGCATAGGGTGTCTAAATCGGCAAACTCTCCTGTACTCATCTCTGATAAGTTAGGATGAAAGCCATATTTTACATTATCAATAGAAACGAACTGATGCAACTCCTCGCTCATCTTAGTTAAACCTAATAGCTTACCATACACCTCGTTTAAATCATTCAATTTAATTTGGTCTATCGTTGCTCTATCTATATCAGTAAGCAACTCTAAGGTTCTCTTTTGTAGCTCTAACTCGTTAAGCTCTGAAGCTTCTAACTTAGTAAGGGATTGTAACTGCCCTAATGTTATTTCGCTCAAGTCTGTTGGTATCTGTAGCTTCATATATATAAATAGTATTTTCTTAATTCTGTATAAATATAAACAAAAAAAGCCCTCCGATTATGGAGAGCCTTGCAATCTGGGGGATTGTGTATTATTGTTTTAATTCTAATCCTACTTTATCCATTTGGAAAATAGCTTCCTTTATATTGATAAAGTCTACATACATTGAGTCAGTAGTAATTACTAACCCATCTTCAGATTCCCAATGACCTACTCCATCTCTATAATCTAAAAACACATAAGCTCTTGTACCTATATATTCTGCGAATTGTATTTCGTAACCAACATCTTTCTTCATAGCTTTTATTTTTAGTTTACACAAAGATAGGCGAATAAAATGAACCACCAAACTTTATTGTAAAATAGTTTAATTATTTAAATAATTGTCTACTGAATCTTTAGCTTGATCCATCTCTTTGAACGTACCTAAGTATACTTGCCTTATCATTACTCTGTAAGTTCCTTGAGGTGTAGTTGATATATGCTTTGGTATATCCTTATTGAGTGTGTCAGTTTCTGACTGCTCTCCGAACATCATTATAAAGTTATTCATCTTAGTTTTGTTTTGTTTCCACAAACATACAACAAATATATTAGTCTACCTAACTGCATACCTTCCAACCTTAGAACGTAACTCATAAAACATTCTCATAGCTAAAGCATCGGAGTAATCAGGAGAACGACCTATCACAGATTTAACCACATCTTTAGGTACTATCTTAAGTTTACCGTCCTTATCTATATCCTTAGTTCTAACCTGCTCTAATTCTTCTGTAATGTGTTTGCGTGTGTCTACATCTCTAATAGTGATACCTATCTGTCCTTTATTAATTAAGTCTGCTAGTTTGTAATAGCATTGTGTTTTAAGGTTCTGAAAGTTCTCTTTCTTAATTGGTGATGCGTTGTTGATGAATCCTTTACACCTTAGTACATCTTGCAGCCCACCACCGACACCATCACTATCGACAATGATGTTAGATAACTTTACTTGGTGGTTCTTTTGCAACTCTCTAATGTATTCAGCTAATTCTGTGATTGTATTCTTATCGAATGTCTTAATCATTACCACGTGTAACCCTTCGAATAACATCACTACAGACTTATCCTCTCCCATACGAGCAACGTCACAACTGATATACTTCTCTCCCTCTGCTCCTTTGTTATCGAATAAGTTTAATATACTATCGTAGTTAATAAGTGAATCGCTTGATGCGTCATATTCCCAGTTTCCAAATAGTAGACGTTGCTTAGAAACTTCATCTAGTTTAGATAGTTGCTTCTCATAATGTTTAGAGATGAATTGATTATCTGTTACTAGAGAAGGTATAAACTTACGATAGGTTTTAAGTGCACCTAACTGTGCAGGTTTATAGTATTCAGTATACACCCAATTCTTAGCAGGGTTGCAAGTCATTAGAAGCTTTGGAATGATTCCGTAATCGTCTAACTTATATCTAATCCTAGACTGAACTACATTGACTGCTTTGTATGTTACTTGGTTTACCTCATCAATGAATGCACCTGTAATCTCTAATGAACCAAGACTATCGAAGTTTCTATCTGAAGGATATAAGAATAAATCTTTAAGTATAATCTCTGAACCGTTCTTAAATGTAACGATGTTACTCGATCCGTTGAAAGTATAATGTTCTCCACTCTTTAAACCCCAAGCACCACACACCTCAAAGAATGTGTTTAACGTAGTCTTCTTTAATGCGTCTAACTTAGACCTTCCCATAAGATAACGAGTCTTAGGATAACGTAAACACATAGTAACAAGCCAAGCAGAACCTACCCAAGACTTACCACCACCTGCAGCACCACCAAATAGAACCTCGTTTGTGTAGTCATCGAATAGGAATCTTAAACAATCCCTCTGCTTACTCGTAAATTCAGGACTTATTTCCAAGGTCTATATGTATTTTAATCGTTTCATCGTTACTGGTAATATCTAACTTATCGCCGTACCCTCTTACCTTTCCTTTATTCTTAAGAAGGAATTGAGTACTTGAATGATTACCCTCTTTAATCTGCTTCATTAAGCTACTCTCAGCAAAGTCTAATACTAAGTTATCCATTGCCTTAACCTTAGCAGCAAACTCCTCATCTGCCTTTAACCAAGAGTAGTAGGTCGTTCTAGTTATCTCTGCAATCTTTAAAGCACCTGTAACAATTCCAAGTGTTTTCTCTAATGCTTTAAGCATCTGTACTTTAGCTAATTTTGTTCTGTTTTGCTCTTTTCTCTCTTCCATCTTAGTCTTGTTTTAGTTGTTTAAAAATAGTATCGCCAAATAAAACACCCCCGTTGCCAATATTGAAGCTACGCACCATTCAAACAAGTTATTTTTCTTCTTCATC
>Ga0308023_1000381_pt1 | contig 13476 bp, 14 predicted proteins | sample Neamet418_FD_201294 | JGI IMG/M metagenome (GOLD analysis project Ga0308023, IMG submission 201294) | Marine microbial communities from water near the shore, Antarctic Ocean - #418 | ecosystem: Environmental > Aquatic > Marine > Unclassified | place: Southern Ocean | collected 2014-10-03
ATCCTTTGTCCAGACATACTCCAACGAATCTTTAATATCTTGCCAGTCATCTTCATTGATGATACCCTTTAGTATCAACTGTACTCTAAGTATATCTGTGAATAGAGCTGAGAACCTATGACGAATCCTTGCAATAAACTTAGAAAACTTTATTTCATCTCTACTAATCTCTGATGTTCTACCGAGATTAAAAGATGTTGATTCCGTTCCTTCAATCCTTGAGATAGGAACATTCAACGATTGATAAAGTTTCTTTCTAAAATATTCGATATCGTCAATCTCACCAAGATTTGCGCCTGATGGCAACGTACTAATTTCAGTACCTCTTCCACCTTCTCTTCTCGGCAACCAAAAATCTTCGAGCATTGACATCTGTTTTTTCTGGTCTTCTACTTCACCCGTTACTGCGTTATAAACAACTTTCTGTTTATACTTATCCATTACAGAACGTAAGTATTGTTCTGCTTTAAGTTTTGGAAGATTACCAACGTCAATATAAAATATTCTACGTTCTGGTGCTCTTGCCAACCGATAGATAACAAGTGAATCCTCAATCATTCTTAGTTGATTGAAGGGTTTAATAGCTTTGTAAAGATAGCCAATTACAACTTGTTTCTCTGGGTCAATAACACCAGAATGAACATAAGAAATTGCATCAACGGAAACTTTAATTTCCTCACTGAATCGACCTTGAGGCATATACTGACCAGTTTGTTGATCTGGTCTATAAACAAAATATTCATCTATTTGTTTTATAAACTCAACACTTGTAACTGGGTCTTTTTCTTTTTTTATCTCTCTTACTTTTTTAATATCAAGTGCATCAACTGGAATTAAAGCTTTGATTCCATCTTTCTTTTTATCTTTATCTATAATGATATGATGGTAAATCTTTCCATCAACATACCATTTCTTAAATAAGTCTGCACCACTTTTATTAAAATCTAAAAGTTTAACTACTTTTTTAAACTCATCACTTATTTTCGTTTTAATAGAGTCACTAAGTTCAACAGCATCCAAAGAAATAGCAATAGACGATTTTCCTGTTTCATGTAAAACGGATTCATTAATAACATCAGCAACAGCTAAATCAACTTCTTGTGTCATTGACATTTCACGATATTTCTGTATAAGGAGATTTTCATCCTTTGCATCAACATCTGTGTTTAAGTATGTTCCTACGAACCCTCCACCTTCGATAAAAGTAATCGCACCATCATCGTTTTCTGGTGTTACGAATGAACCGACTTCTTTTTTTGCTTTTGAAAGTGTAAATCCAAATATATCGAATGCCATAAAATAATACCTTTACTTAATTATTAAAATGAAGGGGGAGATTTCTCTCCCCCTAATCAAAATTAGAAGTTGAAACCAACTTGAACTGGGCCGATTTTGATATTTCCACCAACGGAGATGTCAATACCAGAACCATTTGTAGAACCATCAGCAGCATTACTATCAATAGTATAATAGTTAACTGCGAATGTTACTGCAAATTCTTCAATTCCATCTGCTTCTCCAGAATCAAGTGTAATAGCTGCAACTGCTGTCGGTAGAACTTCCATTCGATATGTACGAATGATCTTGTTCTGTCGATCAAGTTGTGATACAGAAGCTATACCGTAATATGAAATATCATTACTATCATAATCAGAATAGTTAGCAGTATGAGCTTGAATTCTACCTAACCATGCTTCCAATGCTGAACGATTCTGCCAATCAACATCATTAAGAATTGTGATTTCCCAATCACTAAAAACCCTGTCGCCAGGAACTTGAAGTTTTCGTCCACGATAAGGAACTTCGATCTTTCCTATTGTAGAATCGGGAATTGTAGCAGCTTTACATAAGAACTCTAAATCTGTAAAAGCTGCTGATGGTGAAACTAAACTTACTCGAAATAAATTAGGTCTTACTCCACCTTTGAACTTTGCTGCAAAATCTGTAATTGTAGGCATTTTGTTACTCCTTTAATTTATGTATGTATTTATAATACTTTTAACCGCCGATTTCTGAAAAAGAAACATCAGTTCGTGCAGCAATGAAGTTAAGCTGAATGAAGTTAATAGCCCTTGCTGGTTTGACATAAATATCACCAACAAAATTATTAGTATCAATAACTTGACCCGTATTATTAGAACTATCACAAACTACTTTAAAGTCAGTAATACCCCTTCGACCTTGAACATCTCTCAAAAATGGAGAAACGATATTTACAAACTGTGCTCGTGTGAATTCATCATTGAACTCAAACAACAATGATTTAGCAGCAATTGCAATTGCTTTCTCAAGAACAATAAACAGTCTACGAACATTGATACGATCAAATGCACTTGGAACTGTTTGCATTGTTTTATCACCAAAAAGAATTACACCAGCACCTCTAGGAGTGATTAGTGGATTGATACCAAGTTGATACATTACGTCACGGTTAGCTTTATTTGCTTCCCAAGAAAGTTTTACAATGTTCTTGATAGTGCCACGGTTATAACCAGCGGGTGACCACCAAGCATCATTTGTAAAATCTGTTCTTGCACAAAGTCCAGCCATATCACCGTTCATTGGAACGTATGTGAATACATCGTTATATCGATCATACTGATATTTCCATGCACCATCCATAACTGCATAACTTGAAGATCCTAGAGCTGTGTTGTCAACTTCCAGTGCTGTTACTGCTGCACTATTAGAAGTCGCATTAACAACTGATGCACGACTCGGAGATACCAGAGCAATACAATCTTTACGAACTGAAGTGATGTTGTCGATGATATAACGACTAACAACTGTGTTAGAAGCACCACCCATTACTAGAGTAACGTCAACAACTTCTGGTTCTTTGAAAAGATCAAATGCAGACTGCAACTCACCGTTTGTCAATTCATTATCATCAACTCCGAGAGTTAATGAACCACCGGGCAGTTTTTCTGATTCAACTGCACTATTGAATGATTTATATGTTGAGCCTGATTTCAATGCACCAGCATTTACACCAGCACCTGTAGACTTAGCAGTTAATTCAGTAACTTGACCCAACCAAATATAACTTGAAGAGTTACGCAAAACATTCCCAATGTAGTTTGAAGAACCATCAATTTTCTTTGCATCTTTTGCTTTACTTACAAATGCATGACGTTCAACGACTTCGCCAGGTTCATTAGTAAACAAACCATCTTCGTCAATGACAATAACGTGCATTTCATCATTGTTTCTTGTGTATGGTTCGTCTTTAAATACTGCTGTTGGTGCTACTGTTTTGGCAGCACCTGTTACAGCAGAAGTTACAACGAATGTTCCAGAAACAGGTGTGTAAGCAACATAATTATCAGCAGCTTGACCACCAGCAACAACCGTACCTGTAATAAGACCTTGTGATATTGTTTCACCAATAACAAAATCATCTGAACCTACAGAGAATTCCAAATAATTCGTAGTAACACCATCCCAACCATTTGCTCGAGCTACGTCTGATGAAGTACTAGGCCTTCGGTCAAATGCAGATTTGAATTTATTTTGTAGTACTAGAGCAGCACCAGTAAGTGTTGCATCCCAACCAGCTTTATCAATTACATGAACCTTCAGACTATTTCCTAATGCGCCTGGATATTTTGCAATAAATAATTCAGTAGTAAATGAAGCGATATCACTATCGTAGTCATCACTATTTTTAACAACTACTGGTGTTCCTGGCTGTCCGTTATCAGCATCACCAACACAAGAGTTTCGTGATGAATCGCCGACATTTCTAACAACGATCAAGTTGTTTGAGTATGCAAGATAATTTGCTGCAACATGAAAAGATTGTGATAACATTTGTGAACCATCTGTGTCTTTAGGTTCTCCAAAGATTCTTACTAAATCGTTTTCAGTTACTATTGTTTGTCTTTCTAATACTGGGCCCCATTGGAATGAACCTCCAAGAGCACCAATACTTGTAGCTACGTTTGGAACAACCGTTGTTAAATCTCGCTCTGTAACAACGATGCCCGGACTGACTTGAAATGGCATTTTAATATTCTCCTATACAATTGTTTACATTTTTTATATTGATATATTTTTTATTCAATCAAAACATAATGTATTTTTAAGAAATCGTTTCCCATACTGTCCCATCAGAGTCAACTTCAAACTCTTTTTGATTTACACCATTATTTATATATCCAAATGGAGTCGTAAAATCTTCAATATTTTGTAACTGGTTCTGATATAAATTCTCTCTTATATTCTGACTATTCAAATCTTTAAAATATTGTTGATCTACTAACCAAGCAAATAATACTAATGTCATAGCTAAATCATCGTGAGCTCCATCATCTGCTGAAAAGGAATCACCAGAAGAAACAAATGTAGTCAGTTCGGAAATCATATCGTAATCGGGTATAAAAAGTTTATCTTCTTCTAACAAAGATTTTAGATTGGAACAACCAATCTTTTTCATAGCTCTGGTAGTTCTTACACCAAAACACGAATCTTTCTTTACACCACCACTTAACTGTTGCCCATGTCTTCCATACCAAGATGTAGAAAATAAGTATTCATACTCTAAATCATGGTGTAAAACGTCTGCAACCTGTGAACCAATGTCGTTTATCTCTACTAAAATATATGCGTTGTTGTATCTCTTTCCAACTATATTTATAATATTCGGAAAGTGTAGGGGTGCAACAAGGTTGTTTTTATACTTTGCAACGACTTTATATGGTATTTCTGTGGTATCAAACACACTAAAAGCAGAGAAATCCTGCCCCTGCCCCCTTGCAACGTCAACTGTCATCACATATGAAGCACCCGCAAGAGGTTCTTCAAATACGTCTAAACTGTCTCTGGAAAACAATGGTGATACAAACGACAACTCTTGAAGTTTTTCAGTACATATCAGAGTATTACTTGAACCCAGAAAATCTGCTTCATACTCTTGCCGGAATGCTTCTTCACCTATTGTACTAACAATTTTCTCTTTCCATTCAGCATCACGGCCAGGAACATTAGACCAATGAACCTTGAATGGAAAAAAACTATTGTTTCCATTTACTGCATCATTCCAGAATTTATAGAAAAGGTTGAAGCCATTTGGAGTTGAAACTATAATAACCTTAGTTTCTTTACCAGATGAAATTGTAGGATATACTGATTTGATAAACTCTGTGGCGATATGCCTGTGAACATGAGCAAACTCATCCAGTAGAATAACTGAAAATGAAAACCCACGAATTGCTGAAGATGAAGTCGAGGAAGCAATAATCTTACTACCATTCTCAAGCTCCATAGAACCTTTGTTCCACTCACGCAAACCTTGCTGAAGAAACTTTGGAAGATGTTGATAAGAGGTCTGAATCCTTCCCAATATCTCTCTAGCAGTAATTGCTTTATTAGCAAGGATTCCTACCATTTTATCTTTATTAAAGAGAACATAATGCAATAACCAACCAATAGTAGTTGTAGTCTTACCAACCTGTCTACCAGTTTTTACAATAACATTTCTATTATCGGTTATTGTCTCTATTAATTCTTTCTGAAAATCATACAGCTTGAAGGGAATAAGTCCCTCATCAACGTGAACGATTTGCACATAGTTTTCCAAAAAGTAAACTGGGTCATTAGAACACTTAATGTATTCTTCAATTTCCTTTTTGTTAAACTTATGTGGTATACCACAGCCTTTAAGGAGACTGTTTCCTAAATACGAATCTGCCATAAATTATTTTTTATTTTTTTTCATTTCTAAAAGTTCTTGAAGTTCCTTAGTGCTTCCAACAAAAAGATTATTTTCATTCTTTACTGGTGCTCTACTGTCTTCAACTTCTTTCTTTGTTTTCTGTAAAACTAAAAGTTCTTTTGTGGTAGCAGTTAAAGAATTAATCATTTGAACTGCAACTTCAAATGCTCTTGGTTGTTCACCTTCCTTTGCAATTGACAAAAGTTCTTCGAGAGCATCATTGCCCTTTTCAATAAGGTTATGATATTGATCTCTTGAGAAATCATAGTCACTCGTTAAGTCAGTCATACCAACGGTTACAGACGGTGCTGTTTCTTTTTTCTCTTCCGGCATCTCGATATCAATAATATCACCAGCAATATCTAAAACATCATTTAATTTTTTCACTATATTCTTTTTCATAAATTATTCAAAGGTTGTTGTTGTTGTAGTAAAACCAAAATCATCATCCGAGTCAGCAGTAAGTGGGTCTGGTTTTATATCAATATTCGAGTCTATTCTATCATTAAAGTTTGCACCGATGTTAGCATCTACTTCACGGATAATACCAATATCTTTAGTAGGCCCATAAATATAACCCTGTACTGTAAAAGATAAAGTATGTATCAAAGCTCTTCTTGAAAGAAAATCACCTTCATAAGTATCTTCTGTACTCAAGGCAGTCATTATGATTGGTATATCTCTCTTAACTCCAAGTGTACTCATTTCATTTAGAGTAACATGATACTCTGGAGTGAAGTATGGTAAAATCTGTTCTAGGATTTGTGCTCCATCATCACTATTCTTAACCATGATAGAAAGTTCAATATCAAAGTTATAAGGAACAGGAGTATAAGCAGTAACTACCGTAGAAGTGTTTGCGTCTAAGTTTGCAGTTGCAGTTGCCTTTGTTCCACCACCGCCTGTAATAGTAACATTAGGTCGTGTAGTATAACCATTACCTGCTAATGTTAATGTTATACTAACAACTTGGTCGGAAGTACCATCTTCGACTGTTCCTAGTACTGCTGTTGCTGTCGCATTAATACCACCCGCGGGTGTTATAACGGTAACTGTAGGAACGGATGTATAACCACTACCACCATTTATTAAATCAATACTATCAATCGTTCCTAATGGTTTTGCTTCTCTAAATCTTTTTTTAGTTTGTAATTTTCTAGTAGCATCATATGTCATCGTTGAAATTTCAAATGACATCCTTGGCAATGTTATTGCTGACTTTGAATTAGTTGTGCTAAGTTGCCCTTGGTCTAGCATTGTTAAATACTTTTCTGCTGGGCCATACGCAATAGGAACCTTGAATTGTTTATCAACAACATCACTCGTCTTAACTCGTCTTACACTGATATCATTGAATACTGTTCCAAATAATATAATTATATTTCTGATATTTTTATTGTAAAAGTAATTTCCGAACATTATAAGTCTCCCTCACTCCAAGGATCGACTTCGCTGAAGTCTAATATTCCGTCGCCCTCGGTTTCGTATGTTGAGTTATCTGAAAATTCAGATGAAGAAATATTCTGGTCATCAACCTTAATAACATTTCTTGATGTTTCACTTGTTTGACCAACAAGATTTATACCAGTTGCAAATGTGCCGACAGTATTAAAAATATTCAGAATACTAGTAGTACTATTAAAGTCAGCAACAATACCTTTAGCAGTTGAACCTGCTAAACTGGAACCTTGATAAACTTCTTCGTCTATAGTATATACATCTGACGATACAGAGTCAAGAGTAATTTGTATAGTGATAGCATTTTCTCTTTCAAACTTATCAAATGTTGCACCACCACTACCAAGAGGTATTTCAAATTTCTCTTCACTGAATACATATTTCTCACAAGTCATTTCAAATACAGTATTTTTTCCCATAGTGTAAAATGGTTTTTCGTCTTCAACAAATTTAATTTCAAATATATTTCTGTCCAATGGAAAATAAATCAAGTCTCCTTCTCTAGGAGCACTCAATGCTGTCTCTTTAAAGAACCTTTCCTTATTCACTATCATAATTATTTCATCTTGAACATCAAGACCAAATTTAGTAGATATATCACCAACACCACCAAAACCTTCTGGTATGTTGATATACATTTCTATATCAACAGCTGATTCAAATCTTGATAAAGGGTCTTCATTGAGTATATCATCCCTTTTTATATTTGTTCTAGGTAGATATAAAACATCAAGGCCACTCATTTGAATTACTTCTCTAGTAAGACTATTGATTAGTTCTTGTTGTGGAAATGAATTGAAATTTTTAAAAAAATGATTAGTTGTCATATTAACCTATATATCCGTCTGCTGGAAGTTCGTATCTTAGACTCATTTCTTCTTCTATCTTTTCTATCTCTTGAATAGCTTCATCATATATCGTCTTGCCGTCAAGTGTGATACCACCGGGCAATACGACACCCGTAAACTTTTTCAAGTTCTCCCCCCACTGTCTTTTAATCAAAGCAGTACAATACTTTTTCAGAAACATATCGTTATAAACTTCTGCGTATGTTGATGGGTCAAGTGACCTATAAGCTTCAATGATTATAACATTACCTGCAACAAACTTTGTCGCCCAATCAGTTTCTAAATAAACTCTATTTTGTTTTCTATTGAAAAGCATTGTTGGTGCAATAGAAAATAACTCTTCAACTAAAGAAAAGTTTTGTTGTGTCATCTGCCATTGAATCAATGAAGAACCAGAAAAACTATTTAAGTCATTCAAACGTAACTGATACTCTTCATTAAAGAATCCCCCTTGAAAGGAATCAAAACTAGGAATAGGCAAAACTCTAACTACACTGATAACAGGCCCACCATCTGGTGATACAGGATCGCCCATAGGAATATATTCATTAGTGATATCATCGGACGTTACTGTATGTTTTAGAAAAACCTTTTCAACACCATCGAAATGATATTCCTGAAAAAACTCTAAAGCATCATCAACTCTTTCTTCAAGTTGATCTTCATCTACATTAATTTCAACAACAGGCTGACCTAATCTTCTTAAACAATAATCAATCAGTCCTTGTCTTGTCGTTACAGCAGCCATACTATTATCCTTTTTTAATTAAACAGGAGAAATTCCCATTTTTTCTACTTGTTTCAAAATATTTTCTTTATCTTCGTTAGCAATTTGTAATCTTGCTTCTAACTGTACAATCACACCATTGGCATCATTGACTTTAACTTGAAGAATATTGATAATCTTTTGGGCATAATCAAGTTGTCCTTGTATTTTTTCAATAGAAATACTTGGGTCTATCGGTGGTTCTTGTGAAAGTGGTGCTTTTTGTTCTTTTACTTTGTTTGGTTTTGGACGGCTTGCACCTTCTGCCTCTACAAAACCCTCTGCCTCTACTGCTTCATTCATATCATCGACTCCTATATATAATTATTAAGTTGTTATTTACCTCTTTTTTTCCTAACTGGTTCATCTGCTCTTTCAATCCTAGTCTCATCAACATCTAATCCATATTTAGTTCTTACCATCGTATCAAGTTTTAAAATATCTGTTTGTAATACTCGAATACGGTCAATGAGTTGAATCAATATTTCCGTTTGTCCAACAATCTTACTCGTCAATGAATCTTGTAACCATTTTACAATTTTCCAAAAACCCCAACCAATCAATAATAAACCTACAACTGGTACACCTAATTTTTCAATTAGGTCAGCAGTTTGGTCTAATTGCATAACTTTTACCTATGTGTATTTATAAGGAAAAAAAGGGAGACAGGGAAAATCCCCATCCCCCTTCGGTGAATCTTAATACTAATGTCGTTTCTAAATTTAAACTAACCTTAGAAAGTACCGCCATCAAATGTGTCAGACCATGCAGGAGCACCGGAAACCATTGATAGAAACTGTCCAGCTGTACCAACAGCCAAAACAGTCATATCAGTAGTACCGCCAGCACCAAGAAGTAGTCCACCAGCAGAAGCTGATTGAATACCAGTACCACCAAGTCCTACTGACAATTCTGTAGCAACACTCCATGTACCACCAGAAACTGAAGCAATACCAGTTGAACTTGATGTATCAATACCAGTACCGCCATACAGAGGAGCAACAACATCAGCATTCCATGTACCAGCTGTGATTGTACCAACACCAGTAATGGCTGTCTGTGAAGCAGTTGTCAATGTACCATCAATGTTTCCAAAAGCAGCATTACCCAATGTACCAGTAATAACTTCTCCGGTATTTGTAGCATCTGCGATATATGTGAATTTATCAGTACTCTCATCCATACCCATCCAAGAGAACTTAGCTGCTGCACCGTACTTCATTACAACACCACGATCTTTACTATCCGCAGCATTTGCACCCAATGTAAAGATAGGATCAGCGACTGATACAACAGTCGAATCTACCTGTGTAGTTGTACCAGAAACAATCAAGTTACCTGTGATTGTTACATTATTGGGCAGTCCGATTGTTACTGCTGCACTCTCAGTACCACTTGCTGTAACTTCAACTTCGTTTGCTGTGCCAGTAATTGTTGAAATGTAGTTACCCGTTGTATCTACACCGAGAGCAATTGCGTTAGCAGCAACACCAGTTACTACAACTGCACCAGCAGCATCGATACTAACATCACCACTAAGAGGTTTATTGTCCCATGTATCAACACCATCATAAACTAGAACATGACCACCAGCAGGTGATGAAATGTTTGTATCAGTAGCTTGTGATATAGCAACTGTACCACCAGCAACAGCTGTTTGTACAAATTCGGTTGTTGCCAACTGAGTTGTGTTTGTAGCAGCTGAAGCTGTAGCAGCAGTTGGAGTACCCGTCAATACAGAGTTTGCTAGAATCTCTAGTGCCCAACCCGGCCCACCAATTTTTCGTACAGCAGCACCAGCACCAGTCATATCACCAACATATAGAATACCAGCTGCACCACCTGTACCATGATCTACCCATGCTAATTCACCCTTTGATAGTCCAGTAGGGGAAATATCGGCAGAAGACCGTTTAATTTGAATAGTATTTGACATTTGATTATTTTCCTTTTAAATATTTATTATTTGGTTTAGTCATTTATTCTTCATTACCAAAATACTATAAAAATCACCCACAACTCCATGACATTACAAATTATAAACCACCACTTAAAATCTTTTTAGAATACGCCACCATCATTATCGTTGATTATAGTTTTATCAATTGGAATAAATTTTCCTGATCCAGCATCATAAACTAAAACATCATTATCGTTCAATCCCCATTTATTAACATCTTTTAAATCTACTAAAAAGTCATTAGATGCACCACCACTACCACTTGCCGATGAACTGGTTGTTAGTAAAGGGGAAGATGAAAAAATTGGATTACCATTATTTGAATTTATTTTTACTGGCATTATGTTGTTACCTCTGGTCGAATGGTGAATACACCTTCTATAACTCTCTCAATAGGCTGTCCATCATTACTGAATAATTTTGCATTGAACGTAGTACCATTTATAATTTCTGTTCCAGTAAAAGTACCTGACGTAACATTATAGGTTATTTTTGTTAAAGGAGAATGAACAATGATTGTTCCCGTAGCGCCAGATGTTGCACCTGTGATTACTTCATCTGCAATAAAGGTTCCTGTCGCTTCTTTAACTGTTAGTGTAGGAGGTGCTGTTACTTCTACATCATAAACATACTTACCTGATTTTAATAAAGTAGTTTGTGCTGATGATAACTTTAATCGTATGTTTCCTTCAGTTGCATCTATAATTATTACTGTAACTGATGCTTTAGATTCTACTGATTTCCAATGTCTTTTTACACTTGATTCAAATGTGTGTCCCGTGATATCACGATTTGCAGTACCAGCGGAATTTAACAGATTAAGATCAGCCATCCAATCTTGTCCAGCATTTAAATCATTGTTCCATTTTGTTGCAGTCATAGTTTTATCCTAATGCGATTGCCATTGTAACTGAGTTTGATGCCGCAGGTGCAGTGGACATTGATGTTCCATCTGCAAATGTAATTTTATTTCCAGAAGTAATATGAATACCATCACCCTTTATCTGAATAATAGTTGAACTTGAACCAGCTTCTTGAACATGAAATTCTAAAATTGCATCCTCTGTAGTAGCAGAAGCATCACTGATCTTACTGGTTATTTTAGCAAATACAATTTTATCACTGTTATCATTCTCACCCTGAAACTTAATTTCACCGATATCATCTGAATCAAATGGTGAAAAGGAATTTCTATATAAATCTAATGTAGGCCCAGAGGATGCACCAGCATCAGTCGAAATTAATTCAAGTGACGACTTTCCAGTTGTAACATCAGAGATTGTAACAATACTATTATCTGATTTTCTTGTGTATAGTTTTTGGTCTGTAATGTTCATACATATTTCACCTACCGCTAGACTGTTTGTAGTAGGTATAGAACCAGCACTTTCACTACGTTTTATCTTTATTACATTACCCATTAATATATATCATCTTAAAAAGGTTTATAAATTAGTTTACAACCAGACTGGTGCTTGCGAATCTTTAAGGATATGTGGTTCAAGTACAATAAACTCATCCATCTTTGGTTTATATTTATTATAAAATTCTTCTGAGCAATTTATATTCATATAAAACCCATGAAAATATTTTGCATGGGTTAGAACTTTACCGTTTGCTCTATATGAAGCAGATTCTTTTAACAACTTTCCAAATGGATTAATATCAAATTCGGGTGTACTAATACACCATTGAGGTTTCTTTGTATATATATTTTTCTCTGTTAAAAAAAACAAATGTTCCATCATAAGTATTTCACCGTTAATACATCCTAAAAGAAAATCTTGCCTCATTATGTCTCCTATTACTTATAAGATTCGTAGAAAGGGGATAGTTTCATACCCCCCACATTTATTTATTAACCGAGAGCAATTGCCATCGTTACTGCTGTTGGATCAGTTTCGGTAATTGCTGGTGTCGCCCATGTACCGTCACCACGCAAAAATGTTGAAGAACTCGCGGTTCCTGTTGCTGACAACTTAGTAACAGTGACTTGTCCATCTGCAATCTTAGCAGTCGTGACGGCATCTGTAGCAAGTTTGGCATTAGTAACAGCAAGACCATTGACCTTGATACTTGTAACTGAGTTTGTTCCTAAATCGTCAGCTGCAATTGTTCCGTTAACAATACTTGCGGAAACGACTGAGTTAGAAGCAAGTTTTGCTGCGGTTACTGCATCGTCTGCCAAATCAGCTTCAACGATTGTTCCGTTAACAATGTTAGCAGAAACAACCGAGTTATCAGCAAGATTAGCAAGTCCAACTGCATCTGCACCTAACTTAGAAGATGTTACTGCACCAGCAGCAATCTTACCTTCGGTTACATTCAAATCTTTAATGTGATTTGTTCCAACTGCTCGACTTGCATCAAGAGTAGCATGGTCTGCTAGTTTTGCGTCCGTTACTGCATCAGCAGCAAGTTTTCCAGTTGTTACATTTAAGTCTTCAATCTTAGCAGTTTCAACTGCACCTGCAGCAATCTGTAATGTATTTACTGCATCATTAGCAAGTTCTGCATTTCCTACAGCACCACCAGCAATCTGTGCATTAGTAACGGTTCCCGTTAAGTCACCACCGACTGATGTACCACCAACATTTGTTGAGTCATCAGCAAACGACATCGTACCAGAACCATTAGTGGTCAGTACTTGTCCAGTTGTACCGTCTGAAACATTCAGTTCCGTAATACCAACTGTGTTAGCACCAATCTGTGCATTAGTAACGGTTCC
>Ga0308023_1000383_pt1 | contig 13401 bp, 27 predicted proteins | sample Neamet418_FD_201294 | JGI IMG/M metagenome (GOLD analysis project Ga0308023, IMG submission 201294) | Marine microbial communities from water near the shore, Antarctic Ocean - #418 | ecosystem: Environmental > Aquatic > Marine > Unclassified | place: Southern Ocean | collected 2014-10-03
AAACTAGCTACCCATAGTGACGTCGCTAAAAAGGCTTTCATTATTATCCTTTAGTTTTGCGAAAACATTGTAGTATTACCAGTACACTAACTGCGAGTACGGGGCTACTTACATGTAACCAAGATATGTGTATAATATCGTAGGACTTAAGCCCTGTAAGTATTAGTACTAAAATCCATGCTATTGATACATATGTGCTAAGTGTTGCTTCCTTTACCAATGCTTCTCCCCTGTACCTATGTAATACTCAGATATCTTAATATACAGTACAACCTTAATTCTTGTGTATATCTCTGTTATCCAACTCATTTTTAGTCCTCCGTTGGCTGCCAATGGGGGAATCGAACCCCTTCCTCAGCTCGCTGAGCTGTATGCTACCCATATAACACCATTTGGCCTTTGTTTGGTTGCGAAGGCTGGACTCGAACCAGCAACTGTAGCTTATGAGACTACTATGATACCTTTTCACCACCTCGCGCTAGTCTTTTTTAAATACTTCGCATCCAGAAGAATTTATTAGCATTGTAAGCATTAGAGTAAATTTCTACAGATGCCTGCATTGCTAAAACACTATAAGGTGCTTCAGGCCATTGCTCGTGTCCTAAACTATCTGTGTAGAAAGTTACCTCAGCCTTAGTGTAGCTAATCTCATTAACTAATGAGATTAGTAAACCACGGCTGCGTACAGCAGAGAGTAAGGCTGCTTCCCAACCATTTCTTTTGTAATGGCGTGTCACACCTTCAATGTACCAATCAATGTCATCACTAATATCTTCTAGCTTGTCGTAAAATCCTGTCATGTTATTTCCTTATGTTATGCTACGTTTTCTTCTATGAAATTAATTAACACGTCTGGTACTGCCACAACCTCGTAGTCGTCAAAGAAAGGCTGCATATTATCGTATTCAGTAAAGTCATCTTGATGTACTATAGTGCCGTCTGCGTGTATTCTATACTCTGTTACTCCTTGCATTTTGTTTTCCTTTAAGATACAATTTTCTTAAGCCTACTAATATAATAAACTTAAGAAAATCAACTAATACTGCGTTTCGTCGCAGTAATCTCTCTGCCGAGTGTCTTTACAATTAGACTATTAGTTTCATTCCCGCCGACCTACAGAGTGTCTCAATCTCGGTAGGTATAAGTTACTGTGCGCTCTAGTGATGCGACTTATTCTGCTGAGTACAGAATCTACGACACACGTTCGAGGGTACAATTTATAACTCTCACCAGCTACTACCTAGATGCTTCTTCTTCACATAGTGGTTAGGCCACTCTAGGGTTTGTTTTAGTAGATTTGATAACTACCATCACAGAATATCACGCAGTATCTACACGGATTTGGTATCAGCATGTTTTAAGTCTTTGTTGACATTGTTTTCTCAATGCTTTAGACTGTTTGATAGATCAGAATACTATCATCACGGACGGGTGACGCAGTCCACACGGATTTACTATCAGCATGTTTTAAGTCGCGCTGGCATTGTATTACTCAACGAGAACGACTGTTTTAATATCAGCATGTTTTAAGTCGCGCTGGCATTGTATTACTCAACGAGAACGACTTTGAAAAACACACATGAATTATGTGTTTCTCAATCTAAGAAACCATTATACTTTGTTTTGCTAAATGTTTCAAGTCTACTTTGTTGAATACGTAACGCCTTGTACTGCTGAATATGAAAAACCGTCATTTTGTATAATGTCTTGGTATATACCAAAATCACTCTCACCTACTGATACAGTGCGTCCTTTTGAACGTATAATCTCTATTAGCTCAAAGCCGTTATTAGTAATCTTAAATACTAGCATAGTGTTAGTGGGTGCTAGTATTGAGGAAGTAATCACACTCCCATTAAACTCAGGTGCTTCTAAAAACTGTATTGCAGGTATAGACACTACTACATTATCTGCTGCGTCGTACCAAGCTAAACCAATAGCAGTTTTAGCTTCTTTTGGCAAAGCCACTTTTCTAGTAAGCGTTGGCTGTGTATCAGATGTAGCGTGCCCAAATACATTGAGAGTTTCCATACAAGCAAACCTACCTCTAGAAGTTAGTCTAGGTACTCCACCGGATACTTCAACTTCAAAAATGTTATTAGGTCTAACGGCGGTAACACTAATTTGGCTAGTGATACGTAAGCCGTTGTTTTGAGTGTCTGCAATACTGGTTTGGTTAGCACATTTCATGCCGGAAAACCTCAGAGACACTTCACCCCTAGCTTCATTGATTGCTATACTAAATAGTGCTACTGCGAATAACATTGCTGTGGCTTTATTGCCCATTTTTTGTTCCTTTAATCAATTTAAGAAACTATTATACAAGGTTTTGTTAAAAGTTTCAAGTTTACTTTGCAATATTAATAAAGATACAGGCTGAGATTGATATCAGCTTACTTACTACATGCCGCGCGACACATAGAATAGTGGTCTAACTTCGGACTTTCGACTGTTGATTAAATCAACATCTCTCTTGATTAAGTACACTACTCAAAACCATCAGTGGCCGTTAATTTTTAGGCTGCTCGTCCTAGCGTGTCCATCCACGCTGCTGTATCTTTATTAATACTTAGTGGTGCGTGAGGTTGGAGTTGCACCAACACCCTCTCTTGGAGACTACGGTTTTACAGACCGTGCCGACTTAGCTGATATTCGGCTCCCACGCATTTGTTACCAATTATTATATATCACATTGCACTCGATCAAGTGCTTCCTGATAGTCTGTAAATGTAATACCTATACTATCAAAATCTGAGCTGTCTGGGAAGTTTAATTCTTTGTACTGTAGTCCGTCACCAGAACCCCATGTTTCGGGGCTTGCTTCCTCTAATTTATACAAATCTTCTAATTCTACTTCTTTAAACCAATGAATTCTACTTGACCCATCCCCACAATCCGATAAAACTGTTGTAACTAACATTTTTTGTTCCTTTAATCAATTTAAGAAACTATTATACAAGGTTTTGCTAAAAGATTCAAGTTTACTTTTATTCTGCTCCTCGATAGTGTTGCTTTTTTAGTTGCTGAACTATCCAGTTTAGGTTCTCTTGACTTAAGTCTTCTCGTGCTGCTATTACTTTATTAAGCTCGTTTAGAACATCAATATGTGGTATATCTTCTGTCATTATGTGTAAGTTTCCAGGAGTACAAAGCGTACCCCCGGGTCTGTTAAAGTAGATACTTCTTCTTGTGGGTAAAATAGTATTAAAGCTCCTAATACTAGGAATACGAATGTCAGCCATTTTAGTCCCATATCTTAACGATCCTTCAAGCGTTTCAGCATAGCAATAAATTCCTTGCTGCTTAATATCTTATAAAACTCTACTTCAGGATCGTACCATTTGCCTGTCCCTCTGCATTGTACTAACCTTGCTTCCTTCCTGTTTACTGTCTCTACTACTTCAGGATCGTGGATTTTGCCTGTCTCTCTGCATTGTACTAACATTGCCTTGTTCCTTTAATCAATTTAAGAAACTATTATATAACATTTTGCTAAAAGATTCAAGTATACTTTAGAGTTCCTGAATATCCTGTACAAACGCGTGCTGGTATCTCCAGGGGGTTGAGCACTGATATACTTAGCAATAATTTATTGGCTAAGGTAGATGCAGCACTGTATCCTTCTGTAGTATACACAGTGTAGCATTCTATGTCGGGGTATTCTGTTTTGTTTCCAACGTAAATCATAACCAAGTAATTCATTCAATATCTCCCGCGCTATCACATTTATATGCCCAATTAATAGTTACCCAGTCCTCTATAATATCTGCATCATTGTACTTATCAATGCTTTTACCTGCCCTAAGCATACGAGACACCCAGTACTCTTTAAACTCAACTAGAATTTCTTCTTCTGAATACACAAACTTAACACCGAGTGTCCTATACGTGTAGTATTTCATGCAGACACTAACCATGTAGGTGCCTCGAAGCATCCCAAATGTGTTTCTAGGAACTTCCTAAAGTCGTGTAGCTGCCTAGGGTTACGGCAGCGCTCCTTCATATACTCCTCTATTGCAAGAGGGTACCCTGATAGTAGTAATTCCGTGTATGTGCCTGGAATTACTAAAGCAACATTGATTCTGCGAGGTTCCCTAAAGGTTACTAGCTCAACTGGGCACGGTAGTGCGTCAGATCGCTTAAGTTCCCAGAAGTCTTCCAGCTCTTCTCGAGTTCTCCAAGGCATGCTTGAGTTATCCCACTCAAAGTACACACCAAAGTATATTTTAGCGCCCATAAAGATAAGTACTTAATGCATCTACTTCTTCTAGGGCTGCTTGTAAGTGTGCTAATATTGTTTTAATCATTTTGTGTCTACCTCTACTATTAAGTTAGGATTAAATTCCGTGTTTTCATTACCGTACCCCTTAGGGTTACAGACAATATGTGTGTCTTTATACATAAAGTCAAGTGAGCTATGGGTATGCCCGTGTATCCATAAACCTGTGTACTTACTAGCAATACCGCTTAGGTTGCTAGCAAAGTAATTGTTAAGTATAGAGTCGGCATACTTTTCATGTATGCAGTTACCCAGCGGCAGGAAGTGGCTAACAATCACTCGCTTCTTTTCTCTAGTAACGTATAAAGCCTCTTCCATAAATATAAGGTACTTCTTATGCTCTAGTATACAGTCTTGTGTACTCCATCTTCTAGTATAAGTTTGCGTGCTTCCTAAGCCTAGACGTACCTCCTTCTTAATGCGCTTGAAGTCGTTTATACCTGCTTCAGCATGTTGGGCACTACGTTCAGCACTGATACAGCCGCCCATAGTGAAGTCCGTCCAACCTGTGCCACAGATAAAGTGAACATCATCAATAACCTTGATCTGATTATACGAATAGCCTACAGCTTTTAGCTTAAGTAAATGTGCGTCAAACTCATGCCCATAACTTTCATGGTTACCTGGCACAGCAACAACGGGTACTGTTATGTCGCTAACAAACTCTTGGTATGCCACAATACTACTAGAGATGTCCCCTGCTAGTACAACGACATCTTCGCCTTGGTATGCATATCTAAACGAACTGTCCACCTCTAGGTGTAAGTCCGATAAAACTCTTATTTTCATACTACCTCCGTTGTACAAAGCCTTTTAGTAAGCGTATTAAATATGTAGCACTGTCATCTATTGAGTACACGTTATCAAATTCAAAGCTCTCAAAACCTTCTGGGAAGATATGCGTCCTAGAGTCTCCACTAAATGAAGTATCTGGGCGAAATAGCCTTACTAGGATAATATTCTCTGCACCTACGTGTTCGGCTAAACATTTAGCTTCTTCGATAAAGCCCCCGTCCGAAAAGATATTGATACCTTCTCGTAAGGACTTTACTGCCGATATCCCAAAGTATTCTTGTCCATAGTTAGGCTTAATCACCTCCTCAGACACCTTGATTAGTGCCTGTCTAAAAGATATATCTCCTAGTAGAGTGGAGGTGTCTTCTTTATGTATCTTTAGGTACTCCATCTCAGCATCCATTAGTGTATACACGCATTGTACTAAATCGTACAGCTTAGTCTTAAACCGTGCGTGGGTAGCCGGTACGCCTTCCTCATTGTAGTACTCTACCAGGGCATCTGTTAGAGTATCTTTTCCGCTACTAGGTGGACCATTTAGGATGATTACTTTTTTCATTGATTCCTTTAATTATTTATATAACAATATTCTATGCATACCATCTTTCGAAAGGCACATCTTCAGTTTTAAGTATCGCTTTAGCCATATCTGCAAGTTCCCCGCCCTCTGTATCTGCAATATGCTTTACAAAGTCATGGTACAGATCATCTTCGTACCAATGTGCGTACTCATCATCGTGTGTACTTAGCTCAGTTATTTGCGATATTGCAGCGTCAATGTATATTAAATTCATTCTAAAGCCTTGTTAGTCATACTCATTAAACACCTCTAGCTCAGTTATTAAGTCAAAATACCACAACCCGAATAGGCTAAAGCCAGCTACAATTGGTATTGTGATTATTAGTACTATCATTATCTTGAATGTTACTTCTACAGTATCAGTCATATATTGCCTATATTAAATTGGTGTAGGTGGCGAGTTTCGAGCTCGCGTCCTAAAGCCCTAATCATAACTAACATATTACATATTTTGTCGGAGTTCTTACCATTCGCCCATAACTAGGAGTCTCCAACGTCCTGTGGCTGAACTATCTACTAATTTCAAACTAAGAATAGTAGAATCTTCTTAGTTCTAAGCATTCTATATGACTTTAGAATCCCACACGAATGCGAAGCGGGCCTAAAGGATTACGCGGCTAGCGCGAGATCGTTGTAGTTATCGTTTGCGATTACTATTTTTAGATAAGTTTACGAGATAATCTAATTCTCGATATGTGTTAGGTACTTTGCTGCCTCAGTCGAATCCAATTCACCCACGTTGTTCTTATTACTAAAAAGACCGCATAATGACTTCTATAAGTTTGGCTACCTCTGCGTTATGTTCTTCAGCCCCACAGTTGCACTCAGTACCTGCTCTGTCGTTGGCACAGCCATCAGGTGCTTTTGGGCAGCTATACCAGTTATCCGCATCAACCCAATAATGCTCTCGATGCGCTAGCTTTCTTAGTAGTTTTATTTCTGCTATCATTGACTCAGACCCTTAGATACTTCTTCAAATGCAACGAACTCAGCATCATTGGTTATGTTATATGTAACGTCTTTAAATTCACAGGCGTATCCTTTAGCCCCACAATCATTCTCGTAAATGTGCCAGTATATTGCCTCTGAAGCGATACCACTTAACTCAGATACTAGCTGCACAATAGTTTCTTGCTGCGCTTCTAGTAACTCAGATAGTAGACCATCATCGAATCCAGCACCGTTGCCATACACAACTTGCATTGCATCTACTACAACATTGTAATCTTTGTGTGCCTTTGTCACTAAGCCTATTAATCTAATGCGTTCTGCTGTGTTCATCGCTTTCTCCATTTAAAGAAACCATTATACAATGTTTTGTTGAAAGATTCAAGTTTATAATTTGGTGTGCCTAAATGCTTTTATGAATTCTGCGGCTACTTGTGGCACAATTGCGTTCCCATACCCTTTAATTCGCATCACTCGTGCTTCTTGTGTTTCATTTGGCGATATGCTTGAATCGCTGCCGTACACCATTCCTTGGGTAACCCCATCAACCATCGGTGCAATGCTGGGTTCGATTGGCCTGCACTTCCCGTCTCTGCACAAGATCCTACTAACAGGCTTGGGGGTGCTTGTACCCATCCGAAGGCGAGCCTGGGTATCGTATCTAGGCGTTTCTTCCCATCCTTCCGCGTACCCCACTTCGCTAGATTCCCCACGTCCTTGTAGTCTCTCGCTGCTGGCGTTGGCCACCCAGTACAAGCGTTGTCTGATGTGCGCGGAGTTGACGCTGTGTGCGCCCAGTATGCAATGCCCCACGGCGTAATCTTTTCCTTCCAAGTTTGTTTGTAAATGGTCGAGCCATTCATGCTTAATTGCTTTTTCAACCTGCTCACCAAAGATTGTGTTAGGTTTGCACTCGCTAATGAGCATGTCAAATATGGGCCACAAATGTCTTTCATCCTTTATTCCTTTTTGTACTCCAACTATTGAAAAGGGTTGGCAGGGTAATGATGCAGTCCACACAGGTTCCTCGTCTTGCCAACCTGCTAACCGCAATGCGTATGACCAGCCGCCTATACCTGCAAAGAAGTGATGCTGTGTGTACCCGGCTAAGTCTGCGGGTACTACATCTAGGATAGACCTATTATCTACTTCCCCGTTCGCTATTAGCCCTTCCTTTATTAGTTCGCGCAGCCAAGATACTGCGTGCTTATCAAACTCATTATAGTAAGCAAACCCTTTCATAATCAATACTCTCGCTGATACTTGTCACGCATAAAGTCATCCACTGCTAATACCTCCACTTCCTCAGAAGTACCAACACAGTCAGCGTGAACATACTCATCATCTATTACAATAATATCCTCGTTGTAGAAGTCTAATACTTCTTGGCACACTCCGCATAAAATCATTCTAATAACTCCACATTCCAACGCCCAAATACCAAAACCTTACCAAAACCTTCTCCGTTAATATCATACGCGTTGGAAGCACCATAACCAAATCTAGTACACTCCCAGTAGAATTGATCCCCTCCCTCTACCCAAACTGCTTCAAATATAGCGTCAGGGAACTTAGTAACTTCAGTATACTGGCTATTAAGGTACTCGTGCTCTGGGGGCTTGCAAGCTGGCCAAAGACCATAATGATCTCCTTGGGATATTTTCACCCCTCTTTTTATTCTAACTTTCATTTAAACCTCTAAAATTCCTTTGTCATATTGAATAACTATAGAGGAGTAATATCCTCTGAGTTCATATATGCTTCTAATAGAAACATACTCGGTTGTGCCTACTATGTTAAATGCTTCTCCTCGTAACCACGTTTTAAATGTATATTTTCTGCTGCCTGTGTTTTTAGCTACTAGCAGGAGTCTGGTCATATTGTTGTACGGTAGACTTCCGTTAAGCCTGCGTATATGCGAGCTTCGTATAATGGCTCGCTAATAGGTATAGTGTTTAGTATGTCTACAAGGTGTTCGTTATCTTCCCTGCCGTTCCACTCTTTAATATACGTGCCTTCTTTGTATCCGTGTTCTTGTCTAAATCTATTAAGAACATTCTTTCCCATGTACATACTATATAGAGAATCGGTTGTCATACCCGCATGATTAACGATTGCTAAGAATAGCTCCATACCGCTGTCTTCGCCCACTTCTAGTACCACAAACTCTTGTAGCAGTTCTGGAATTGTTTCGGCTTCTTCGATCTCTTCAATTTTGTAAGCTGCTCCAATACTCTCTTGTACTATATATTGTCTCGCTTCAGTATCCCAAGAGTAATTCTCTAGTGTCTTGCTTAGTAAAAAATGCCAGATATCTACTAGTTCCATCTGTAATGCGGGAGTGTTTGTTTCCCCGTACTTCCACCATTTCCAATTAGTGTGGTCTATTGCTTCTGCTGTTTCTACTAGAATTGCCGAATTCCAGTCATACCCTTCACTCTCCCATAACGGGTTAATATTTTCGTTCAGTTTGCGCTGCATTTGAAGCATTGTAGTTATTTGGCTACTTGTTAGCATTTTATTTACCAGTAATAGTTATAGGGTTTGTTCCAATTCATAGGAGGGTCTGCATCTTCTAGATCATCTAATAGTAATATTTGATGTTCAAATAAGCGTACCTCCCTTCTTCTCGGTACTGTCATTGTATAGTGAGTCCACCAAGCGGGGGTCGTGTCCCTCTCTGTATCATCTGTGCTTCTGCGTATCTTTTCTCCGTACTTGGGCTCTTTAAAAGGAAGTACTGTTTCTCTATCAGCGAGCCATGCCATACTGCGTTTTGCTTTTATTATATCTCTATAGGTTCGTGCCATACATAAACTCCCAAAAGGCCTCCGTGTAAGTACTACCTAGTAAAAGGCTTATAAACAATAATACCAGTATTAGTAGTACTATAGTAGAATCTTCTATGCCATCGTCTTCCATTGTGCTGCCTCCTATAAAAGTATCTTAATTCCCAATTTCTTAAAACTATTATACACCATTGCGCGGAAAAATTCAAATCCGAATTTTTCACGCGCGGGGCGCAAGGGTAAATAATTCCGACTTGAAAACTTTCGCGCAATGCTGTATAATATAACTTAGTTATATTACTTAAAATAAGGAAAGTTATGAAGTACAAACTATTTATATTGGGCATATTTCTTAGTGGGGGTGTTGCACCTGCAAAGGCCGAGGATATTAATTGCCTGGCCAAGAACATTTATTACGAGGCAAGAGGTGTGTCAATACAGAAGCAAAAAGCTGTTGCTAAAGTTACAATGAACAGGGTTCGCAGTAATAGCTACCCTAATGATATATGCTCTGTTGTTTATCAGAAATCTCAGTTTTCTTGGACGGCGAACTCTAACGCTAAGAGAGGCCTGAGGGAACCGAAGGCCTGGGCACGATCTTATGCCTTGGCTTACAAGATCGTGTACAAAGGCATTGATCCTTACCCAGGACTAAGTGCTAAGTGGTTCCATGATACTAGCATAAGGAAGCCATACTGGGCTAAGAGTTTACAGGTAGAGTTGCGCGTACCACCGTTTATATTTTATAAGGAAAAAATGAAATGAGAAATGAAGAAAGGTTTATTACATTGTTATTATTTGTAGTAGTGTGTTTTCTAGTGTTTAAGGAGTCACTATGATAAACCACACAACGGCTAGAGTTATAGCTAAGAGCTATAGTTCTACCACAGGAATTGAGCTTACCACGTTTGAACTTGAGTATCCTAGAATAGTGCATGAACAACTGTTAACCCACAGACAGTTTTCACGTAACTCCTCTAGTAGCAGAGCCGTACCTACCGCTAAAATGGTGGCTCATATTAGAGAGTTCCCGGGTGTTCCTATATTCTGGGGTAAGAACAAATCTGGGATGTCGGCTAAAGAAGAACTACCGGATTCAGTTAAAGAGGAGGCTTTAGCTATTTGGCAGGAAGCTATAGAGGCTAATATTGGGTTTGCTGAAAGACTCAGCTCTATAGGTGTGCACAAGCAGATAGCTAACAGGCCTGTTGACACATACTCCACTATTAAGGTAATTGTTAGTGCTACTGAGTTTGCTAATTTCTACCATTTGAGACTCCATGAAGATGCACAGCCGGAAATTCGCGTGCTTGCAGAAGCTATGCGGGATGCATCGGCTTCTGTTGTTGCACAGGTTCTGCGGCCTGGGGAGTGGCACTTGCCTTATATAAATACTATTATTGATGGTGATACTGTAGCGTACCAAGATACATTAGGTACTGTACTAACACTAGAAGACGCTAAGATAATTTCTGCGTCTTGTTGTGCACAGGTGTCGTATAGAACAACTGACTTTAGTATTGAGAAGGCACGCATTATTTATAATAAGCTAGTAAAAGAAGATATTATTCACGGGTCTAGTGTAGAGCACTTAGCAACGCCTATGTCTGCTGAGGATCAACCAGGAATTACGCATATGACTAGGAATAGTGATTTATATAGCGGTAACTTCAGGGGCTGGATTCAGTTTAGGAAGCTGTTAGCCGGGGAGTCTAAGTAAATGGCAGCTAAATGGAGTGAAGTAGAAATCGCATATTTAGCTGCGAATTGTTCGGGTCTTACCATATCTGAACTCGCTGCGGCTTTGGGTCTTAGTTACAGCAGCGTGAAGGGTAAGTTATGGAAGCTGGGCTTGAAAGCTAAACCAGCTATAGTTGCAATAACAACTGAAAGTTATAGAGAGACCATAGCGGGTAGGCCTATTACTTGTTTGAGTGAGTATGTAAACAACGCGACTAAAATACTACACCAGTGTAAGGTTTGTCAACATATGTGGGAAGTCAAACCTAATGACGTTAAAAGTGGGCAGGGCTGCCCTTCCTGTGCAAAGAAAGGATTTAACCCTAATAAGCCCGCGCACCTCTACCTGCTGTTAATAGAGAACAGTATTGAGCGATTTCTTAAGATCGGTATTACTAACAGAGCTATAGGGTGTAGGGCTAAGCAAATCTTAACTACCTGTTCCGAAGACTCTACATTAGATATACTGGGAGTAATATACTCGGAGAATGGGCAAGAAATATACGAGTTAGAGCAGGGCGTACATGCCAATAAAGAATTGAAGAGGTTCACTACGTGCAATGTATGGATGGATGGCAAGACTGAGCTGTATGATTATTCTACGCTAAAAACACTTCTAACCATATTCTCGGAGTACGATAATGGTTGATTCAATAATAACGCTATTATCGCTTTACATTGTTATTAGCACAATAATTCACTGGTTAGAGAACAGAGATGAATGACTTACTAGGTAAGCAGTTAAGAATTACTAAGACAGTTACCAGCCCTGCTTATGGCGGTGATCCTGAAGTACTACATGCTGTTGTAGGTGACATAGTTACAGTGGTAAAAACTACAGGACACCGTGCTAGGTATGGTATTCTAGTAGAAAACGATAAAGCAGAGAAATTCAGGATTTTTGCCGCTGAATACGAATTTACTTGAAATGTTCAGTAAATTCGTTTATAATAGTTTCTTAAATGGAAAATAAAGGAAAAAACCATGCTAATGATTGCGCTTAATTTTGCACTAGCAATCCTATTTGTTTTATCAACCTTCCTATTAGTGCTACAGCTAATATGGATACTACGTTAAGGAGTAACAATGCAAGAACTAGCAAATATAATACGTGACTACTTAGAATTACCAGAATACTTTGAAATAACTGAGGAAACTTTAGTAGCAGACCTCATAGATGACTCGTTATCTATGCTGGAGCTAGTAATGGAGTTAGAAGAACAGTATGACGTTAATATCCCCAGCCCGGAGAAGCTAATAACGGTGGGTGACGTCTTTAAAATAACTAAAGGAGTTTAAAAATGCTTTGGATATCAGAAGTATCAGATAAAGGGAATTCTAGCTACAGTCCCTTTTCACAGGAAGAAGCAGATTCAAACCTACAATATCTAGATGATAATGGGTGTACGGACTGCGCTATATGCTTCAGGTGTAGAAACTGTAGTAGATGTAACAACTGCTCAGACTGCGTCGATTGTATTAGATGTATTGACTGTAAAATGTGCGCGTCTTGTGTGGGTACTGGTGATTGTCTACACTGTACTAATGCAAACGCTGCAGTATCTAAGTCCCACCGATTATATAAGGAGATTACACGTGAAACTACACTTAATTAGAGGCTTACCAGGAGCTGGTAAATCAACTTTGGCGGACAACATGGAGGGCTGCTGGAGTATATCAGCAGACCAATTCTTCATGCAAGGTACCGAGTATAAGTACGATGCTAAGTTCATTGGCAACGCCCATGACTGGTGTCTAGCACGAGTAATAATGCACCTGCGTCGAGGACAGGATGTCGCGGTAGCTAATACTTTTACTAGAAGTAAAGAGATGGGTAAGTATATCGCCTTGAAAGATTACTTCCCAGACTTATCTATTACTATCACTGAAATGTTTACGCAGTACGGTAGCATACATAAAGTGCCTGCTGAGACTATTGATAGAATGGCGGAGAGATGGCAAGGTATTCCACAGGAGTGGATTAACTCAGGTGTTGCTGTTAATACTATTGAATAAACTATAAAAACTTGAATATTTCAACAAAATGTTATATAATAGTTTCTTGAATTGATTAACAAAGGAAAATAATGTTTAAAAACGCAGGTATTAAGAGTATAAGAGAAGCGCAGGATAGGTTACGTGATGGTGAAGTGTTTTGGCGATACACTACTAAGTTCATTTATGACGAGGATTTTATACTTTCAGGTGAAAGCCCTTACCGATATAATGCTGAGCGCAAGTTCCTTACTAGTGATGCAATTAATTGTGAC
>Ga0308023_1000407_pt1 | contig 13025 bp, 19 predicted proteins | sample Neamet418_FD_201294 | JGI IMG/M metagenome (GOLD analysis project Ga0308023, IMG submission 201294) | Marine microbial communities from water near the shore, Antarctic Ocean - #418 | ecosystem: Environmental > Aquatic > Marine > Unclassified | place: Southern Ocean | collected 2014-10-03
TGCGACTAATTCTTGTTCCCAATCTTCTAAAGCTCTTGGTTTGCACTTAAGCATTGCTAGTTGATATTCAACATTAAACACTTGTGGTCCAGTCTTCAATCTCTTGAAGAAAATATCCCAACCAGTCGTCTGGTCTGTAGGATTTCCTAGCTCTTCCATTGCTACTAAGATTTGGTCAAAAAGTTTCCTTTTTAGATTAACCACTTTGATACTTTTATCAGAGTAGTCGATACCTTGGACTGCATAAGCCCAACCGCATTTTAGGTCTGGGAAGTAATCTCGAACATGGTCATGCTCGATATTGTTAAACGTTTCTGAATTTCTGTCGAAAGACAAACACTCCATGGGAATGTTCTTAGCGTTTTCGCCTTTGATCCAATAAACGTATCTTGGAAGTAAGTCACCTACTAGTCGTATGTGATGATCTTCCTTGTTGCCAAAGTTGTAAGTCTCAATTTTGGTCTTTTGGGCTGAGCCCTTCGTTGTATTAAAGCCAATAGCCATAATAATCTCCTATAATGTCTCCTCGTACTTGAAGTGGATAATACCATCTCTTAGTTCGAGCAGTCTGTTTTGGTTTATAATGTCCTCATTTACTTTACAGTAAAGAAGGTCTAGTGTGGTGTCTTTTGTTTTTGCGTACTCGTAATAATTACGGAATGAAGCAACACCTACATACTCCGCAACCTCTTTATCGCTAAAGGCACGCCCTTTTTCAAGTAGAGCAACTGGATTAACCAGAAAGCTACTACCGTGAAAGCTTTTCTCATAAAACCTAAAGGTCTTATCATAATAATTTTTTGGAATCTTCTTTAAAGTAATGATTCTAAGCACTTGAATGATATCACCAACATTGCCGTGAGTCGTTTCTAAAATCTTCTTCCAGTCAAAATATATCATATATTATACCAATTTTCAGAGTATTTGTCAAGAACTATTTTTTCCATGTATTTAATCCAAATAAAGTTCAAGGTTACTTAATGTTAATCTTGTAATCTTGTTTCACATAATATCCCATTCGTGCATTCGCCTGTCTTCCAGCGGTCTTGCCGAGCAAATGGATATCTACTATTTTGGGTTGGATTTTTCCTTCCCGTTTACGAATTACCCTACCGATTAACTGTGTAAGGAGGGGTTCGTTATTAACTGGTGTAGCTAGTACTAAACAACTTAGAGGGTCTAAACTAATACCTTCTGAGAATATAGACTGTGTTCCGAATAATATATTCCTGTCACCGCCTATTCTTTTCATTGTATCATCTCTTTCTTGAAAATCCATCTCTCCTGTTATGCAAACTGAATTTTCTCCTACTAGCGACTGACATATCTTTAAGAACTTAACTCGGTCAGATACTACTAGTACCTTATGACCATCGGCTGCATACTTAGCTGCAATCATTGCAACACTATGTATGTATTCTTCGTTGTTAGTTAAGTGGTTAATTCTTTCAGCCCATGGAGTAAACGATCCATCTAGGAATCGTATATCCGATTTAATGACATCTATCTCTGGTATCATATAGTTTTCTTTGGGTGGCTTGTGTACGTTATTCCCAAAGTAATCTCTAAAGACTACATGACGTCCGTCTTTTCTTTCTAGTGTACCTGTAAGTCCTATCTTGAATCTCGAAGGCATTTCATCTACTATTCGCGTAAATGTGGGAGATGAAACGTGGTGCATCTCGTCTAAAATAACTGTTCCGAATATATGTTTTATCTCGTCTATTCTTCGGTATAAACTCTGTATGTTTCCCACTACTATTGGGGAGTCAACGTCGAAGACTCCTGACCCGATTCTGCCTGGGTTGATTCCAAAGCACTTCTTCACCTCTTTTTCCCACTGGTTACGCAGGTTGGTAGTATGGGTAACAACAAGGGTTTTCTGTCCAAGCTTAGCAGCTATTGCCAAACCTGTAAAAGTCTTTCCCCAACTTACCCAAGCGTTAATTATACTGTTGTCTTCCACCTCGTCCCAAACCTTCTGCTGGGACGCACGTAATTCGAACTTAAATTCGGGAAACACCATCGGCGCTTGTACGCGTTTGTCGATAATCTCGTAGTCCTCTGGTATCAAGTCAATTCGCCCTACAGGTATGGAAACCAAACCTTGTTTTAAGGGGCGTATTGTTTTTATTATCATAGGCGGATCTTGAGGCATACGAGGAGGTAAAGTATAGGTGAGTTCTCTTTCAAGTTCACCGAGGAATTTACTATCGCCTTGCAACTGTATTCTATTACTTATTACTGCCTTCATGCCCCTAGCCTTTTTAATAATTCTAAATCTTCATCTCTCCAACGCCTTGATTGTTGGGGGTGGTTATTGTCCCATGGGGAGCTCCAACCTGTTTTTTGCTTTCTTTCTATTACATGCTGTGGTAAGTAATCTTTCATTACTTCCCTCATTAAATACTTTGTAGTACCGGGCTGGTAAGGCTGAATTTGTTTAAATCTTGTTGATGTGGGAATAGTCAGTACATACTGTACGTATCTCTGAGTCAAGAAAGGAATTCTAGACTCCATGCCGAATAGTCCACAAGTTTGGTCAGTAGCTAGAATATTCTGCTCTGATGTTGTGAGTAAGTCTATAAAGAAGCTGTTTGCTTGTGGGTCTGAGAAGTTGAATACTTGATCAGGGAACCAGCGTTCTTTTCTGTACTGTTCCATCATAGCCAGGCAATAATCTTCATCAAATCTTTTGTCGTGATGCATATACCCTGTGAATAGCTCGTCTCCGCTGTCTCCTGTTAACACTACTTTACAGCCGTGTTCCGCAGCAGCTTGGGCTAATTTATATCTTGGTGCTTGTCTATTGTGGTCAGACCATGCGTAATGAGTTCCCGCTAACCATGTCTTGCCGAGTGAAATTCTCTCATCTCTACCCAAGTCTACATGAACCAGCTCTCTACCGAACAATTCGGCAGTCTTCTTAGCCATACGAGATTCTTCTTGAAATCCCATGTGTTCATGACTATTGCCCTTTTCGTTACTGTAACCACAAGTGAAAAGAGTAATGTCTTTAGTACTCTCACGGCATATAGAAGCTATTAGTGTGCTGTCGAACCCGCCACTCAGAAATATAGCATGTTTGTTACTAGAGTTCCCATAGTTTGCTACTTTGAGGATTGACTCTTTAGTTTTTTCAATAAATTCTTCTTTATCAAAGGGCTTCTTACGAAAAGTAAGCCAATTCCATAAGTTTCTACGAGTAAGCTTAAAGTTGTTACTCATATCAAATTCTAAGTACCCACCTGGCTCTACCTTGTGGAAACCTTTCCAAATACATTCGTCTCCCATAGAACCAAATTTTCTTTCATTTACAACTAATTCTTTGTGTAAGAAAGATTTACAACTTGTACTAAACTGAAAAGTCTCTCCATCCCAGCCCCACCATAAAGGCTTTGTTCCGAACTGGTCACGAAAAAGAGAAAGTGTATTGTGTGCTGGCATGTAAATTGCAATACTACCGTGCCAATCTGACCATTCTAGTACTGAACATCCGTACTTGTCAATCATTTTGCCTAACCATACAGTATCGTTCGTTTCTCTACTATCGTACATCTCTCCATTGAACAGAAGTACATTTCCTTTAGGCGTGATAACAGGTTGAGTTTGTTTACTCCCCGTTATATCAAGCAACGCATGACCAAGAGCGATCTTATCGTCCGACCAAAAAGAAAGAGCATCAGGTCCTCTATGCTCTTGTTTCTGTAACATGGTCTTACAAAGTGGTTTATTAGTAGTGCCTACGAATCCACACATATTACATTCCTGGCGTCAGTTTTTTCCAATTAACCATAGAATCTTTACTAATATCGTCCCACTTCTGGAATTCAATATCATAACAAATTATTTTATCGTTTTGGTCATGTCTTTTAAAGTTTTCAGTAAATATCTGATTCTTCTTTGGTATAAACACAGGGCATAGTGTCATTTCTCTTATCTTTGTATCGCCAGAGTTTAAACTAATATACTCTAGTAATACAATCCCTTTGCTCATCCATTCCATACATTTATCTACGTCCATTGTTTCTCCAGTTCGGTGTATCCACCAATTTTCTCTCCCTTAAATATAATCTGAGGGAATGTTCTCGCATTTGGAAACTCTGTTGCCATCTCTAGCGCATCAAAGTCTCTGCCGAGCTTCTTGTATTCAAATTCAACGCCTTTCTGTGCGCATAGCTTTTGAGCCATATCACAGTAAGGACAGTTATCTTTTCCATAAATTACTACTTCCATTTTTCTCCTAAATATCTTATCCCAATTATCGGAATATGCTTGTCTATCTTCACCTTTTCTTCTTTTGTCGCCCTTGCCACCATGCCACTTCTGGCTCATACTTTTCTCCAAGTAGATTTCTTCTTTTCATCAGCGAAGTCCCATATTTTCCAAGGGAATCCGCCACGGTATAATACTCCTGCCCAAGTAATTTCTATAGGTGGAGGACTCTTTTCTGCGAACGAGAAGGGAACACCTTTGAGCCACAACATTGTAGCAACTGTTTTCTTCTCTCTCTTTGTTATTTTGTGATAATGTATTTTACAGGTTTCTGTTTTTTCATATGCAAAAACGCATCCATTACTATCTACAAATGTTTTACCCCTGTGACGCATGAGTCCGATTTCATCTTCTATCATGTACCTTAGAGGGTATATACTTTTCATGGGGGTTTGAATTCTTCTCAATCCGAGAGTATCTCCATCCATGTTCTTATCGTCTAGTACTTGGTCATCAAGCCAAAGTATACCGTCTAACAACTCTGTGTTGTCGCTATGTATAACATAAATCGGAAAGCATAAATCTTCCCGAGAATTGACTCTCTCTTCCATTTTTCTCTGTTTAAGTAGCCACACTCTTCGTTGGCTTCTTTGTCTAGACCTTATCCTGTTTGTGTTGTTGCGATTCAATAAAGTTCCTTATTATCGGTCTTGCTTGATCCAAGGGTGTCGGTTCATACACCCACTTATATCCATCATATCCATACTCATCAATCTCCTTCCCTAGAAAGGTAATTCCAGGCTGTTCTTGTGAAAAGAACTTTAAAAATTGGTGACCTTGTGGGTACATATCCATGATTGCATGGTCTACCCCAACCACCCTTTTTCCCCACTCGGGCGTAAAGACATATGCTTTTGCATCTGCCCACGCTTTAATAGGAAATAGTGATACATAGGAGTCGGTTATCCAACCTTTATCCCATATTGTATATTGTCTGTCTTTATAAGTATATGCTAAATGCGGGGGTACAACCCTCACACAAGCTACCATTTTACCACTTTTCTTAATCCATAAGAAATAGCAGTCTTTATCCAATTCATCGATTGGATTCATAATTCGTTTATTTTCTACTACAAATGCGTTAACACGTTCCAAACATATGGTATGGTAATCTTCTTTAGATACTAAGTCATAGTGAACGCACGTTTTTGTATAGCCATTCCCATAGTCGTGAAATCCTACTTGTTTTGGATTAAGTTTCAATTTTCCACTCTCCATGAGGTCGTTGGTATGTTTTATAGTTATCTCCGTAAACTGTTCTATTGTCCTTATAATCTAAGTGACTTTCTTTTTCTACAAAGTATAACATTAAAGTTGTACAGGCGCTATCTTTTAGTTTGCGTCTACCTTGATATGTCTCTGCGCCTTGCCATATCACGGCATCTCCTTCTGTCGGAGTAAGTATTGTGGATTCTTTTTGAACTCCATTTATTAGAGGATTATCTGAGTCATTATCTGTAAATCCTAGAGACCAGTGGTTATCACTAATCTGTATAGCTACAGTATACTCACACTCCCATCTGTTTCTGTGCCATGGCACGTAACAGCCTTGTTCCCAGCGTCTAAGCATTGTGTAACTTAGAGAAAGGTCTTTCTGTACCTTTGCTGAGACAGTTTCTTGGTATACAAGACCAATGGCGTCTGTTAATGGATCGCCATTTAGTTGCCAGTAGTTACCGCTATCGTTCTTATATAGTCCTACTTTTTTGTTGTTTATCATCAAGTCAACGTACTTGTTTACGGTTTTTGTTTCGTGAGGATACATGAAACTTCTTACTAATAAAGGTTTCATTACTTCATATCCTTTAATATTGTACTAAAATATTTGATTCCCTCTTGATACCTGAATACAGCATCCGCTGCTGTCTTCTTTGCTTGTTCTAGTTCTGCACACTTGTAACAAGTATTGCAAGGGATATACCCTGTAATTTTGCCATCTTTACCTTTTAATGTACCTTTTGGCTGAAAGCACGTCCATACCATATCTAACATCTCAGGACACTCTCTTATAATTAGAGCATACATTTCTGATTTTGTTAAAAAGTCTAATGGATTTAGTATTTGCGGTACTTGTCTAACTTCTTTTAAGTCAACACCGCTACCATCTAAAACATCGCTGGAGTAGAGTGCCATAATTTTACGGTACTCTCTAAATTGTAAACGCATACGCATGTCGTCTTCTGCGTTAGCACCCATCATAAACCATTTAAATTTAATTCCTCCAGGCTGTCCTAAAACTACCGTCATAAAAGCACTTAGTCCTGATACAATGATCGGAACCTCTCTAGTATGAGGAAGCATCGAAAGCATACTCTTATCATTACCATATGGCAACTTAAAGAATTCTGCTTGTTTCTGTGTGTAAAACGCCATCGCGTCCGCAAACAAGCCGTAGCGTTGTTCGTACCAGTGCACACAGAAGGGGTGCAATTCGGGGTCTCTTGCTGCATAGACTAGAGCCGCTGTGGACTCTATTCCTGCACTAACTGGCATGTAAGTATTAGTTCGAGGGTCTGCTTTCGCTATTGCTTCGGTTATCTGTGAAGTTGTCCTAAGCGTTGGATTCTCGACTATACTTGCTAATATCTCTGTCATATTATGCTCCTAAATCTTTAATTACGTTTGCAACTGCAATGTCTCGCAGCGCTTGCATCTCTGACATTGACTTGAACTTAGCGTTCACGACAATCTCTGATACCACGTAATTTTGCGGTTGAACTAAATTGACCAGTATCAACGCGGCTTCATAAGGGTCGATAAAGTACTCTCCATCTTCCACTCCCTCTAGTATTTTAGAGTTTGTCCACCCCATCGAAACATTGTGTATTCTACACTTGTTCTGATGAGGATAGCTTTTAGCTGCGGCTATACAGTAATCCCTCAACTCTGCCTTGTCACTCTCATAGATATCTGAACCTATAGAGTAGTAACAAGTAGCCGATCCTGTGTTAATAATAACCTTATTATTATACTTTTCCCATTGTGTATGTAGTATTTTGAGAATTTTATTCTGTGTACGAGGTGCCCATGCGTGATTAAACACAACATCAGCGTCAAACTTAAGTATATCGTTGATGACATTATCACCACCTAATCTTAAATCATACCCTGTTTTGCGGCTGTATCCACGAACGTCTGCACCATTAAATTTACAGTATTCGTAAATTTCTTTACCAATACCACTAGTGTGACCTGTTATTGCAACACGTGTTCCTCTTAACATATTATTTTCCTAATTTCCTACTATAGTTGAATCAAACTAATGTACATGGTACCAAAGACGAATATTCCTAGAATTAACGTTGCGACATCATCAAAGTTGTCTTTGCCAGCAAGGTTGAAGTTGTGGCGGTTAACTCTAATCGTTTGATACATGCAATTAGCAGTTGTTTTTATATATTTCATTATTATATACTTTATCCCATTTGTCAAAACTGTAATCGTTACCTATTTCAAAGTCACAGCCTACAGGACAGTTCGGTATTGAAAAACCTCGATCTTTTTGAACGAAGGTTTTCAGGTTTGTACAATAGATTTCCATTTCATCTTCTGGTACTTCTGCTAGAATTGAATCATGCACAAGTCCGAATATCTTGGATTTCATCCCTTTTCTATTGATGTAATGTTGCATATCAATCGCACCCAATAGGTTTATGTCCGATGCGACAGATTGTACTAAAAAGTTAATTCCACTTCTTACCTCGTGAGACGCAATGCCCTTGTCCTTACTTTGAGCATTGGGAAGCCTACGCTTCCGTCCGAATTCGCTGTAGATAAAAGCATTAGCACGAATAAACGTACCGCAGTCATCTAACCACTTCTTCAGATTAGGGAATGATTGGAAGTATTCGCGGATAACTTCTTGAGCATCATGCATTGAGAACTCTGTTCCAGAGTCCTTCGAAACTTGCCATGAGATTTTAGCTGGGCCTGCACCATACATTATACCAAAGGTGACGGCTTTTGCTTGTTGACGTTTGTCTTTGTATAATTCATCGACATCCTCAACTTCACATGGTAGTTTAAAGACTTGCTTTGCAATACTAGAATGGAAGTTGCCTCCACTCTTGAATACATTTTGCAGTCCTGCGTCTTTCGCCAAAACAGCGGCAACATACACCTCTGCCGTTGTTAAGTCCATAGAGACGATTTTATGCCCTTCATTTGCTAATATACAGCCTTTGACCGTGGGGTTATCCCTCGGAAGCTGTTGCATATTCAATTTACCACTAGAAGAGAGCCTACCAGAAGTAGTTCCGTGCAAGTTAAAACCTGTACGTAGCCTACTGTCCATATCAAGATTTGGTATAATCTTGTCAAGATAAGTAGTCTTAATCTTGTTCTTCTGACGTATCTCTAAGATATGTTTAGGTACTGCGTGCTCTTCAGCGAGTTGTCCTAAGACTTCCGCATCTGTGCTGTGGGCGCCAGTACCAGTTTTCTTACCCGTTGGGGTTAGATTGATAAAATCGAATAAAAGGGAACGAAGTTGAACTGTGGAATTCGGGTTAAAGTCTTTACCCTGTGCTTTCTCAAACTGTCTCACTTCAGGAAATTCGTATAGCTCTGCAACTGCTTTTGCTATATCTTCCTGCATTAAACCCTGAGCAAACGTTAGTCGCTCTGAGTCGAAAGGAACACCATTGCTCTCAACTTGCCTTAAAAAGTTACAGCCCTCTAAAAGAATATTCTCATAGACCCATAAGAGTCTCTTGTTCTTCTCGATTGCTGGCTTCATCTTCTGATATAGTGCAAAGGTTACAACTGCGTCCATCGCTGCATAATCTTTCATTACATCAAAAGGTATTAGGTCATAACTAAAAGATTCTTTTAGTATGCCATGTTTACGCCTGTACTCAGCGCCCCAATCTTCTAACGGCTTCTCATAATCTCCATAAGGAGTATGCTTCATCGCTAGTTGTTTGAGACCGTGTGTGCCAGGGTTCTCGTCGAACATATAATGCATAAGCATTGTATCTTCGAAGTGTGGAAACTCGAAATTAAAATGGTAAATAAACCATTGTAAATCGAACTTCGCGTTGTGAAATACTACAACTTTCTTGTTGAAGAGTTCCTGCATTTTTGCTTCGACTTCTTCATCAATTACGTCGCAATCACAATATATACCGTGATCAGGCTCATAAGACATAGAAAATCCAAGCATATAACCGTCCCTACAATATAAAGCAGAGGTCTCGGAATCGAGTGCAATATATGGGAGTGGGTGGTCAATCGCCGCTTGTACGAATTTAATCGCTGTTTCTTTATCTTGTATGCCATAACATTTATCTTCTGATAGTTTCTCTATTTTTAGTGAGCCGTCTACGTATCCGCTGATGCTTTCTATAGCTTCCTCGAATGCTTTCTTCGCCTCGGGTTTAAATTTTATAATTGCTGGATTCATGAGAGCTAAGAACTTCTCATCTATTATCTTTCCATTATATTCTGTTACTGAAGTTTTTCTAGTAAACTGTTTAAATGCTTCCGCACCAACTAAGATAAGCCAGTCATAATCGTCTGGGTTAATATCTAAGTCTACATCTTTCTTTAGTACTTTTTGAACTGAACTATCAGAACATAAAGCAAAACGGTCAAATTCAAACTCAAAGTATTTATCGAAGTTTGTACTTGTTGGTTTAGTCTCTATAAGTGCTATTTTAGCCATTCTAATAATTCTCCATAAGTTAGGGTTTTAAATAAATGATAATCTAAATGGTACTTGAAAGTAGTTCGGTTTAAATGGAACTGTCCTTCGCCTAGATTACCCCTGTGTTGTTTATTTGAATAGTTCATATCTTTGCAGATACCCTCACTATCCACTCTAAAGATTAACACCATATCTTTAAAGAATACTCCGTAAAAGAGTACATCAAATTCTTGTTTTTTGACTTGCTGGATATTACAATCCCATTCATAGTCTTGCCATTGGTGATACATAATATCGCGATTGGCTTCGCATTGTAGAGCTTTGAACAAGTTACTGTCCGTTATCTTTAACTCTGCTTTCTTCTGTACTCGTGAAAATTTACACTCTATCCTAGATGAAGTGTCAGTATCGAATAAGTCGTAACTAAGCTGTGAACTTGTATCTGCTCTTATAATCTTTTTAATCATAATCTCGGCAACTGTGCCGAATCTACGAGTATGTAGTGCGAAGATTGCTTTCTGTAACTGTTCACTATCCATATAATTTTTCTTTTAGTCTGTGAACTTGAGCTGGCGTGAATGAGCCAGGGTCTTGCCCATCTTTTAATTTAATTGTTTGCACTGCTATTTCCATCTCTAGTGCTATTGTTTTAATTCGTTCTGCGGCTTTCTGACCTGCGTCATCACCGTCAAATATAATATCTATTCCCTGCACTCCTTGTAGTTTGAGCAGAGATAACTTGTACCAATCCATTTGCTGTGTCCCGAAACAGCAAACTGTATTCTTTAAGCCGTTGTCCCATAGATTGAGACAATCAAAAATTCCTTCTACTAATATAACTCTATTAGATATTGTTTTAACCTTGGCTGGCGTGAATGGCATCTTTACCCCGTGTGGGTAGATATAATACTTGTCTTGTCCATTCATCGTGCCTGCAATACTTCTTCCTAGTAATGCTACTGTCCGTCCTGTTAAATCACGAATCGGGAAGATGATCCTGCCTTCAAACTTTGGAACATTCCAAGTGAAAGCTTGCCATATCTTGAGAGTTTTCTCAGAGATATTGCGGTACGGACCACCTTTCCAATCAATGCGGTCTTCTGGGAGTTGAATACCGACTGTTTCAGAACGTGCTTTGGCAATCTTTTCTTTAATTCTGTGTAACCTTACTTCTAATGGACTCTCTGGTGCACCGAAGTAAGTAAATAAGTTACCTTTGTAACCACAGGCAAAGCAATGGAATATTCCTGTTACTTTGTCTACTCTAAGGCTTGGGTTACTGTCATCATGCTCAGGATTTAGGCATGCTATTAGTGCGTCCTGTCCTTTGACAGTAAACGGCATTTGTTTTTCTTGTAATAAGTCTATTGCTATCATTTATAAGTATATTATACAGTAATTTTGACCTTGTGTCAAGTATTATTTTTCTTTTCCATAGATTTAATTCTTTCTTTTCCAAGGACAGACTTATGTTTCCACTCTAGTTCGTCCCCCAATTTTTCAAATTCTGTCATCTTGACACCACTCGGGTCGACCGAATCTTCATAGTAAATGGACTTCCATACTAGCTCGACCATCTGAAAATAGATTGCAACTGCTTTATCTCTAAAATCTTTGTCTCCCCATAGATACCATACTAACCAGTATTCTTTATCTATACGACAGACTCGTATCTCCTGTTCTCCTAATTCTGGAAAGTCTTTTACAATCTCTGCGTATGCTCTCAGTCGTTGAGAACCAGCGATTGGATACCAGTTAGGCATCGTTAGAATAGGCGCTTTCATGCCATGTGATAGTAATGAATCCATTAAAGGTTCATTCAAGGGGACGGATTTAATATTCTCCTTTACCTTGTCTTGTTCTAGTAACCAGTTTATCTTGCGGATATACCACGTATTAGGTGGCATTGGTATAAGTTCAGCAGTTTCTCTACTTACTCTGTTGTCTGCCATTCCTCTAACTCCTCGCGTATAGTAATTATATCTTCTTCTAACTCTTGCCATCTAGAGACGCTATTGGTTACTTTCTGCATCTGTTCTAGTAAGATCATTCTATCAATCTTATTAGCCCAACTCTCTATCTCAACTTCCATACTTCCCATATCTATTTGTCCTTGTTTCCTGTCATAGTCCTTTTTTGACTTATGAGCGCCTGCCCCAGCTTTATTTCTGCTATACTTTGCTACCGGGTTGTTGTTTTTCATATATTTCATCTTGTTCATCCATCAATTCTTTGGATTCTTTCTTCCAGTCTATCTCGGGGATACTACCGCCTGTCTGCATCCAGTCTACCTCGTTTATATCGGGCATTCCGTCCCAATCTTCATACCATTTTAGGCATATAGCTCCATCAACTAACGTCACTTTGAAACTCTTTCCTTCATAGAATCGCATTGATTCCATACTTAATTCTTTATCAAAGATTATATCTTCGCCCTCACGAACAAAGGTATAGTCTACAAAGGTCATTCTATCCTTTAATAGTTCCACCAACACTTCTCCTTTTAATATCGTTATGATTAAATTCTGCCCAATAAAGTTCAAATGCAACTCCACCTTCTAATCCTTCGAACTGATGAATTACACCAGGCTTGACCTGTGTGAAGTCTCCTGCCTCTAGTATTGTTTCATCAACTAAGTCATAGTCGTTTTGCCAACATCTAACAATCATTTTACCACTCTCTACAAAGAACCCGTTCCATTTGAATTGGTGTTCATGTTCTGAGCATTTAAAACCTGCTTTAAACTCTACTCTATGGAACTCTAGTACGCCATTAGCGTGGATTAGTTCCGTCTGTCCCCATATCTTTCCTGCTTTCATTAAAATTTCTCCTTGAATACTCTTAGTCCTTCGTATTTGCCTTCTTCATCAAACTTGTATATAGGTTTTGCAATAGAGTATGGGTCACATAATCCATCGCCTATATACTTAAATGCTTTCTGAACTGTGCTAGGATTTACATGATTTAAGTACTTATCTACGCAGGTATCTTGTTCTTCTGCATAATTTTCTACTTCTTCATATGTGCCGTACACTAATTCACAATTATCTAGCCTTGCTAGTTCTGTTGTACTCATAATACTCTCCTTCTAAAATGTAACTT
>Ga0308023_1000411_pt1 | contig 12948 bp, 17 predicted proteins | sample Neamet418_FD_201294 | JGI IMG/M metagenome (GOLD analysis project Ga0308023, IMG submission 201294) | Marine microbial communities from water near the shore, Antarctic Ocean - #418 | ecosystem: Environmental > Aquatic > Marine > Unclassified | place: Southern Ocean | collected 2014-10-03
GGAAGACTTGGAAGTCGGTCGTAGCGCTCCTATGGAGACCGTAAACAAGTTTTCGAGCTTTATGTTCCACCACTCGGAACGGTTTAACCGCGAGACAACACTCACAGCTGCTTATATGTTAGAGGTCCAAAAACTTCAGCGTAATAAAGGCGGGGAGCTATCCGACCAAGACTACCGCGATGCGGCGCAGCAGGCGATCAACGACACAGAGTTTACTCTAGGTTCCACTGCCGCAGCAGGGCGTCCGATCATAGCACAGAGTGGCATCGGGAATATCTTGTTCCTCTTCAAACGCTTTGCAGTCAGTAAGTATTATATGATGGCTAAGTTGGCAAAGGAGTCCGCAGGTCCAACCAACGTGGACGCGATTATGAAGGATAGAGGCATATCTCGCGAAGAAGCGCAGCTGGTAGCCGACAATAGCAAAGCCGCACGTAAAGGTGGTGCAAACTTCCTTGTGTCTACGGGTTTGTTCGCGGGTATGGGTGGTATGCCCATGATGGGTGCAATCGGCGCTATGTACAACATGTTTGCAGATGATGACGAAGACGACTTCGAAACCCAGCAGCGTCAGTTTTACGGCGAAGGTATCTGGGGCGGTCTCGCCAACGAGATTTTGGGTGTAGACTTAGCTAACCGTATCTCGCTTAACAGTCTGTTGTACCGTGCACCTATCATCGACAAAGACCAGAGTGCGATGTGGACCCTGATCGAACAGCTGGGCGGTCCAGTTATAGGCGTTAGCTTGGGCGTGGAGCGCGGCATTAAGCAGATAGCCGAAGGTGAAGTGTACCGTGGTGCTGAGGCAATAGTCCCTGCGTCTATTCGAAACGGGATGAAGGCTTTCCGCTTTGCTACTGAAGGCGCGCAGACACGACGCGGCGATGCAATTACTGAGGACATCAACCCCTACAACGTGGTCATGCAGTTAGCAGGCTTCGCACCGCAATCGTATATTCAACAGCTAGAGGCGAACAAGAACGCTCGTCGTCGTGCAGATACCGTGAACGGCAGAAAGACTAAACTTCTGCGCCGTCGGAACATGGCTATACGGGAAGGCAACAGAGACGATCTGCAAGAGGTGGAACGTCTTATCCGTGAGTATAATGCAGGTCTTCCACAAGATGTGGATACACGTAAGAAAATTATTACCGAGAAGACCAAAGAGCAGTCGCGTAAAACCTTCGAGCGGACCACGGGTGATATGCGTGGCGGGATTACAACCTCGGCGTTCGAGAGAAGTATCTTAGACCAATACGACTTCTAACAAAAAAAGCCCTCACCGCATAAGGATTGGTGAGGGCCAGTTGACAGGTGGAGAACAGCATAGAAATGCTGTGTACCTAAAGTATTACACAGTGCGCCAAGCTCGTAAACCTAGTTTGCCACCTTCGATACACACTTGCATCTCAAAGTCCCATTCTTTACGCTTTGCGATCTTTTTTAGCTGCTCTTTACCCTTCTCGGTATTGACGCAGGGTACGAATATAGATGCCTCAACACCCATATCCTCCCAGTTCACAGTGACCCGAAGGCCGTCAGGGTTTAGGTCATCAACCTTCAGAACCTTCTGATCCATTGCCATCCCCCTCCATTTCAGAGAACTCCATTTCCAGCACTGCCTCGGGCGGCAGGTTGAAGTCCGTGCCTTTAGTCAGACGTTTCTTGCTGCGTTTAGCACCTAGCTTGTCCTTCAGTGCGTCTACTACGCCTTGGTAGTTAATCTGCTGGTCAACGCACCACTCTTTAAACGGCTTGATCCGCAGGAACAGTAGCTTCGTATCAGGCTCATAACGTGCAACCAGATGGCCGCGTGGCGATGCGCCGATAGGCACGAGTTGATCCAACCCGCTATCGTTCTTACCGCGTAGGTCTTCAGTGCTGTCGATCTTGAGCAGGTTGTTATAGTTTTCTGACAAGTAGTTGTTGAGCGTTTGGGTTACAGACGCACCGGCATCGTTGACGTAACTATTCCGTGAGATCAATTCGCCCACGATCCACTTATATACTACGCTGACATCGTAGTTCACGAGGCCCAGCTTCTTAGCTATCATCAACCCTGCTATGATTACTGCATTGCCGTTAGACCAGTAGCGGTTCTCCGGTCCTAGTCCAGCTGCTTTATCCAAACGTATACGCACTGACTCTACAATCTGCCGCACTTCGTCCTTATTGTTTATCACCCACTGAATATATTCTGGCCCAATGTGGCCGTAGTTAGAGTTGAAGTCATCTATGAGGCTGGCGGTGCCAGTGTTGTCGCCCTTAGTGAAGTTCATCTTCTTCACGCGAATCTCGAACATACGCAGCATCTCTGCTTTCGGCGCAGCTTTGTGACGACCCAATATTTCCCATGCGCTTGTGTTGCCCGAACTCAGTGCGAGAAGGTGCCAAGGCTTACCCCGAGCACGTTCGGTATTGCCGTTAGAGGACATACGGTTTTTCTGCCGCCCACCAGACACCTGATAAACATAGTCGGACATCTGCTCACCGTTTACGTTTGTCATCTCGTCCGAAACTAGCGGGATGTTGTGCATGACCTCGCCCCGAAGCATCCGAGCGTTGTGTGTGTCATCGGGTTTGTTCATTAGTTCGCTAGGACTACCCCAGATACCAAGCGCTGCCATTTGTGCAGTGGTCTTACCTACACCGGAACCACCATACAGGTGAATGGACATACTGTTGAGACCCGTGATTGCCATTAACGGAGAGCCGAAACCGACGCCAACCACGTATTGATGCAGTTCGTAGTACGGTTTGTTGTAGAACTCCAAAAGTTCTAGGTTCTTTTCGCGGGAACCTTTAGGTTCGAACGCACCCATCAAACCTGCCGTAGTGGTAGAAGACGGGTTCCAATCCACCCCAGTCGCAGTGACCAGCTTGTCGCCCAGCACGAACGCATCCATGTTGTCGTTAGCCCAGCCGAACTGTCTGTGTGCTTCGGAGGCTACCGTCGTACGCTGTAGTTCATCCACCCATTTTGTTGTGTATGCCATTAGTTTATCCATGCCTTTCCCAAATGCGGTTACGCCTTCCTTGGACATGCACTTACGGAACTCCTCGCGTGAAGTTATACTCATAAGAGGCACGTTGAATTGGCGCACACCGTCTCGTGGTAAATGTAAGCGAAACGCCAATGTCTCGCCCAATTCGATGTCGTGTAGACGTCTAGTTATGTAGAGATCGTGGTGGTAGATAAGGTCTTCTTCGATGTCTCCGTCAGCATTGCTGCTACGCATGAACACACCCCCAGCCACACCACGGAAGTAGGGGGAAGGAAATTCTGGTATCTCAAAATCTTCGGACTTCTTTACGCCTGCCTTGAGTGTTGGCGCAGTAACAATGACCTCGCCTTCGGACTGCCGAATACGTTTGCCCAGTACGATAGGTGATTTAATCTTGCCCCACAGAGGACAGTTTTGGCAGGTGCCCTCATTCAGTTCGTCGAAACGTGCGCAGGTGTACGGACCTTTTATCTCGTCCATCTTCTTACGCATGTCTTCTTCGTTGTACGCAGGGTGCTTGCTGGAAATCTTTACCGCTGCGGTATTCCCGTCACTGCAGAACTTCGCAATAGACAGACCCGCTCTCCATAAAGGCTCACTAACCTCGTTTTGACAGGTGGCGATAAACTTCAGCTGCTCACAGCCGCGCCCTTCGACTGTCTTCTTCATAATAGTCTTGAAGACGTTCTCAGAGTTGTCTGCGTACGCGTCGTACAGTGCGTCGTTACCAAGGTCGATGTTGAAAACTGGCTTCAACAGCACTCCCAGCTTACCCACGAACTCGGACAGAACTACTGGCTCTGGCATAGATACGCCGAAGAAATCTACAGGTAGGGGTGGTTCACCCTTGTAGTTGTGTGTGTCTGGTACGCGAAGTACTCGCGCCACATCCGAAGTAACCGCAGGGTCTGCAAGTAACCCGTGGTCAGCACAAGCCTGCTTCAAACTCTCTGCTGCGACTAACCAATCCTTCGCCGAAACTGCTTCGGTAAGGGGCCAGTACGCATGCACACCACGTCCACTGTTGACCATAAGAGGTTTAGGTAGAGATAGTTGTTTACAGAAACCACGTAGGGCAGCGACTGCAGCCTGCTGGCTAGGGTATTCTTTCAAGGGTCCGCAATCCAAGTCTATGAATAGGGACTTCAACTCGTGAGCGTTTGCGCCTTTACGGTTGGTTGGCTCTTCGAATGTGCTCAAGGCAAAGTATACGTCAAATCCGTCTGCGTCGAATTTCTGCGCGGCACGTTCTACTTCCTCAAAGGTATCGTAGAACTTCTGTATACGGATGTCGTCTTTGCTCTTGGCGGCGAACACGCAGTAGTGACCTGTACTACTGAGTACGCCTTCTAAAAAATCTAGTGTGTTCATTGCTGCTGCTCCCAAAGTGTATCGTGGCGGGTTCTGAAAAGGGTAACAAACCCGCCACGAATATCTATCGCTTAGACTAGGTGAGTGACCCCTCAGTCATCCCAGTCGTCTACGATAGATGCTAGATCAGCCTCGGCAGAGGGAGCAGCAACCTCTTTCTTCTTGGCGACCTTCACCGGCTCGGGCACAGCGTCGAGATCAATCTCGTCATCTGCAACCTTACCGTCATCACGTTTAACTGAAACCTTATCGGTTTGGGACACAGTCAACGTAATTGCTTTGATAGCGTCATCGCTATCTTTCATTGCCACAGCCTGCTGTAGTTCTTCCTCAGTCAACGGACGAGTTGGTTTGAAGAACAGTTTCGGTGTGTCACTGTTTTCGTCAAAGTACACTTGCGTTACCACTGCAATAGATGGCGTCTTGTGCGCTCTTAGATACTTGGCATACGCTTGCATACCCATTTTGCCATCCTTAGCTTCGCCGAAGATTGACGTAGCTGGTAGCTGCAGTTGGTAAACAGTGTCGAGCTTACCCTCTAACATAACTGCGATGCGCTGATTGAAGCGACATGCGCGGCTCTCACCTTGACCAGAACCTTTGATGTTCTGTGGGCAGTCCATGCAACGAACCGCTTGACGTGTTTCTGCAGGTACTTCTTTTGCAGGAGTTTGCGTATCCACAGACCAGCAGGATGGGGGTGTAGGGTTCTCGGCGCTGTAAACACCTTCGTAGTATGTACGGGACAGCTTCGCAGCGTTAATAACAATTACGTTCAACAGGCCTTCACTGTTTACGTTTACTTGCTCACCACTAACCATCTCACGGAAACGTCCACCACGTAGACTGATACGGTTCGAACCGCCACCGCCGCCACCGCCAGCAAGATTATCATCTGCTTCTTGTAGAGACTTAAACAGGTCACTGCTTACAAGGGAATTACCCTCACCAAATAATGTTATATCTGACATACTATTCTCCGTCGTTTATTGTTGTTATGGAGGCACTAACTTGCGCCTCTTTTGATGCAGCAGTCAAGGCTGCTTCAACATCGTCCAGCCGAAACCGGTAAACTTCGCCGATGTTGATATAGGTGTCCGCAGGAATTTGCCCAGAGTGCACCCATTTACGAATGGTAGATACAGACACTTTGAAGTAGTCTGCTACCTTATTGATGTTCATGTACGGCGTTTCGATATCGCTCATTTTTTCCTCACAGAGATGGTGTACTCCGAGTCCACATTGAGGCCTGCCGGTACTTGGTCAGGGTTTTCTTCAAGGAACTGTCGTACGTGGGTTTGATTTAAACGCTTCTCGAAGAACTCAGGGAGATCATGTTCCATGATAAACTTGTGCATGGATTCCCAGTCGCTCGTCCAGTAGCGCTGCTTTACGGTGCGGTAGAACAGGCCCGATGCGGTACGCACACTGTCTACCTCGTGTTCTTTGCAGTATGATAACAAAGCCAACTTGACTTTGTCCTGCTTCTCGCGGAGCGCACCTTCTTCCTCTTTATATTTGGAGGTTAGCTCCGAGCGTTTGTCGCGTATCTTAGCGTACGCATTGACCAACTTATCTACTGACACAGTCATATTGTTCTCCGTTTTATCGTTGTAGAACTGTTGTACAGTATCATATGGTGGTTAGTCAAGTATTTCTTTGTATAAATCTATCATAGCTGAGTGTATGTTGATACGATCGTCCAGCATGCGGTAAATACGTTTTTCTGCGGGGGAACCCGCGAGTTGGATCACAGTACATTTATGCACCTGCCCAGCACGGTGGATACGTGCGTTAGCTTGCAAGTACGTCTCCAGAGAAGAGGTCGGACCCCACCACACAATCGTGTTGGCTGCAGTGAGCGTTACACCATGCGCAGCAGACTGCGGTTGGATCACTAATACTTTCGGGTCGGGCTTGCTTTGGAACGCATCGAATATCTCCGTGCGCTTAGACGCAGGTACGTCCCCTCGTATGACCTCCGACGTGATGCCATCTTTACGAAGCCTAGCCGTTACCATGTCGATGGTGTGGCGGAACGGTACGAACACCAGAACTTTCTGGCTGCTCTCGTCGATAGTTTCCTTCAACGCTTGGTATCGGCTCTTGATGTCGAACTCTACCGAGTCCCCCTCGTCGGTATAAACTGCACCGGCGCTGATCTGCAGTAGCTTGTTCATGTTGATCGCGGCGTTCGCGGAAGTCACAGCTTCCCCAGCCACCTGCATGAGCATCTGTTTCTTCAGTGTATCGTAGTACTTCTTCTGCTGTGGGGTCATTTCGACGAAGCGTTTGGTGTAGATTATGTCCGGTAGGTCCAGACATTCTTCTTTCGTAAACCTGACAGCAGGTTGTAGCGCTCGGAACACAGTATCCTTGGCCGTCTCTTTCGGCTTGTAGGTGAACTGCGTTAGCTTGTGCATCACCATATCTCTCCACGCCCCGAAGAACCTCGGCACGGACAGGGGGTTCACTAACTTAGCCAAGCCATAAGCATCGACAGGGCTTTGTGCAGCGGGTGTACCGGTCATCATCCACATCCAGTCGTCGTCCTTGACGATCTTGCTCAACGTCTTCCAGCGTTTGGACTGCGCGTTCTTATAGTGGGTAGCCTCGTCGATGATAAACAGATCGAAACCACCTGCAGCTATCTCCTCTTTTACTACCTCGACGCCATCGTAGTTAATGACAACGAACTCCGCGCCACTGTTGATGATCTTCTTACGCTTCTCTTTGTTGCCGTGGGCCACATCGACTGTGCGGTGCATAGCAAAGGAGAACAAGTCGTTACGCCATGCACTGTCCATAATTGACAGGGGGCATATAACCAGCACACGTTTAATCTTACCGATTGACAGTAGGTAGTCCGCTGCCCAGATAGCCGACGCAGTTTTACCCGTGCCTTGTTCGTTGAAGCAGAAGGACTTCTTGTGCAGCGTAAAGAACGACGCGGTCTCTTTCTGGTGGTCGAACGGCGTGTACTGGCCGGGCCAGCTGTACTGTTTCGTAATGGGTGAGGGCGCGTCTATGTTTAGATTTTTAAGCGCGTGGACTTCGTCTATGCCCCACTTAACTACAACCCTGTTGTCAGATATTTCCTTGCTGTTCGGGATGATCGTTGTAAGCTGCTTAGGATTACGCACCCTAAGCATTATTGCTTTATCCTGCAAAATTTCCATACTGTTCTCCGTGGTAGTGTTTCACTACCGTTTTTTCTTTGGGCTGCTCATAGCGCCGCCAGCTGCGCGATTCTTGTTACGGCTCTGAACGGTTACTCCGTCCTTGTTGCTGCCGCCTTTACTAAGTGCCTTCTTGTGCGCGACGTCTTTACCTTCGCGCTTATCGGCTACACCGTTCTTGTTGCCATCTTTACTGGCCTTGTCCATTGCGCGACGTGCACGTTGGCGTTCCATACGAGACGCATGTTCGCCCCGTGCTTTCTGTTGCTCATACTCTTTCTTGTATGGGCGAGGTTTATTTACATATGGCATATCAATTTGCTCCGTTGTGGTGGCACTCGGTTACTTGGCACCATCGTTTGCACAAACCAGAGGGTTTGGGGTTCCAGACATCTACCTCGAATGCTTTCTCCATCTTAGCATAGTTAGCCAACCATTTGCTCCATAGAAGTTGCTGTGCGTCAAACTCATACTCGGCCTTGACTAGGCTCTTCGCGATGACGAACAACAACCCTGCATGTAGCTTGGTGACTTCGGGGTAGTGCTTGAAGATAGCCAGCGCCATCAACTCAAGCTGGCCTTTGTCAGCGTACTTAGCCGACTTGCCTGTCTTGTAGTCAATGATCCAACCCACCCCAGTTTCTTTGTCTATGATCGCAAGATCAACAATGCCACGGAACCACACGTCTTTAGCAAAGAAACTGCACGGCTCTAGGTCAGCGGTCAGGCCCAGCTTCTGCTCGACAATCTTCTCACCCTTCTTGTTGTTAAGGGAATCCAGTGTCGGCTTGATGAAGTCGAACTTGGCAGGGATAGGAGTACCTTCACCTATGTAATCCTCACACGCCTTGTGAAAATCAGTACCGTAGCGCATAGCGTCGCTCTCTTTGAAAGGGTACTGTTTGAGTACCTTCTCATGGTAGAACTGCTTGGGGCACTGTTCGAAGGCTTTGATCCGACTAAACGACCATGGTGCTGCTTTATGTGTCATCTGAATAACTTACTTTCCCACTGGCACACTTGGTTAATATGCGTGTGTTTTGTAGTAGGTTGAACCATACCAATTTTCTCAACCCAACCTAGCTTTCTCAGAGAGTTCATCATCGCACCCCAAACATTGTGATGGTGTGGGTCGGCCATCCCTTGCGCCCTGCAAAACGCGCAAATCTTACCACCTTCTACATAACGGTTTTTAGCTAGGTAGTTAGCGGCGTTATGGTAATATTCTTTTTTCCAATCGTCGTCCGCATTAACGTAGGCACGTTCTATCTCTGCGGCTATAAACTCATGTCGATCATCCATCACTCACAGTCTCCATATGATTTGCCGAAACCACTCTCGCAGTCTACGGGTAGACCTTCGGCCCAGTCAGGCGTCCAACGCATGCTCTCTTCTACAAATGCTCGCGCTTCGGGCACGTCGGCGTCGGGCACACAGCATAGAATACTATCGTGCACTGTCAACGCTACTTGGTATTTCTTACCTATACGTAGCATTTGTTCACCTATGATGCAACGGGCTATCGCTTGGCACACGTTCTCTATAACCTTGCCGCCGTAAATACGGGACCGCATACGTCTGGTTTTGTAGGTGTATTCCACACCATTCTCAGACTTCTCTGCGTACAATTCGGGGTAGTAAATGCGCAGCCCACTCGGCACGATGAGGGCTTGGTTCTCGGCATCGACTGTGATGACGCCCTTCTTGCCGAACGACATGGCCCGATTTTTGGCGAGGTTCTTCACCATGTTATTAGCATCTCTCCAGACTTGGCTAATCTTGAAGTTAGCCTCACGGTAGATAGAGATAATCCGCTTCGCCTCTTCCTCGGATACTTCGAACCCGAACGACTTCAACTGCAGACCGAACTTCTCAGCCCCCATGCCGTAGCCTGCACCCAGAATGGTAGTCTTACCGACGAACCGCTGATCCTTGGTCACGTCTTCTACAGCTACGTTGTAGATACTAGACGCCATATACTTGTAGACATCCTCACCTCTGGCGAACTGATCGACGAGATCATTCTGCCCTGCGAACCACGCGAGTACTCGCGCCTCGATTTGAGAGGAATCGGCTTCGACAATGGTGTGCCCCTCGGGAGCGACGATGGACTTCTTTAGCTTCTTACCATTCGGCCCACGACTAGGTAGATTTTGCAGGTTGATCTTATCCATCCCGCCCCACCGACCAGTGTGCGCTGCGTAGTACTTGATCGGCCCCGGGAGTAACCCACGTTTAGCTATACCTATGAACCTCTCCGTACGTGTTTCCTCTAGGGTAGACTTGTTACCCATACGTGCCGCCACCAAGGTTTGCACTCTATCGTCCTCATGCTCCAGCAAAGCCTTGAACTCTTCATCGTTCTTGGCAAACGCAAACGTCTCTTTGCCAGTTGTAGGGCTGATCTTCATGGGGGGTATCACGTCTAGTTCTAACAACATGCCAGCGAACTTAGGGTTCGACATGAGGTCTTTCTTGTCCTCCACCCCTGCCTCCACTAGCAGTTTATCCTTGCGGTCCCGTGTCTCTTCTAGGTGCTGCTCCAACATACCAATGTCTAGGTCCAGCACTGGGTGGATAAACATGCTTAATGTTGCGTGGATTAACTTTAACTCTTGGCGGGGGAACTTAGCCCCCATGATCTTGAACAGCTGGTAGGTTAGCTCAACATCTTGGATGCAGTACTCCCCGTACTTCTTAGCTTCCTCTGCGGTGAAATCGGCGGGGCGTTTACCCTTAGCTGCAAGTACCTCAAACCCTTTCTCGCCGATACCGTAGCGTTCCGACAACGCTCTGAGCGACGCCGGTTGGTCAACCCCGTGTAAAGCTCTACCCATGCACATCGTATCGAACCACACTTTCGGCTTGACGTTGTAACGCCAGCTTAGGATAGCCCCGTCGAACATTGTGTTCTGGCACACAATGCCAGCGTTGGAGAAATCTATGCGACCGAGCAAACTTTTGCTCTGCTCTGGGTCATTCATGTACTTCGTGGACTTGTCGTTCTTCTTGATGCCAAGGCCGATAACTTCGAAGCGCGGGTCACGCACGTACGCCTCTGTCGTCATCTTGGATAGCGAGAACTCCTGATCGTAGTAAGTCTCAAAGTCGAGGGTGTATATGTCCATTACTTTTCCGCCTCTTCCGCGTAGTGCGCGTCTACTGCGGCTTCGACCATGTACTCTGAAAAACTTTTGAACCCTCCAGCTGTCATGCGTCTAACTATCGCTAGGTACACATCCTCAGTCATACCACGCGCAATGTGTTTGGTTAGGCTACCAATCTTGAACGCAGGGTTGTTCATTATGAGCGTCATGCGTTCTTCGTTGGTGTACACTTTACGTGCATCGACCACGTCGCCACGCTTCAACGCCCTGTGGACTACACCGATTACGTTTTGGTATGGCAGTCCCATCTCTTGCGATATCTCTATCGGGCGCTGACCATCACGGTACCGCTGTATTATCTCTAGGCTTTGCAACGATAGGCGTCGGCCTTTGGAAGATAATACAGGTACTCCTGCGAACTTATGTCTGTTCCGTGTATCCCATGTTGATTCGGTCATTGTTGCTCTCCTCTCATCCATTTTAAATCTTTGAGTAACGCCATTTTGTCCGAGGTAACTGCTTCCAACTTCTGCGTTAGACGCGCTACCTCGGTGCGCTGCTTGGTTATCTTAGTCCGTAGTCGTGCGTTCTCTTGCTCGAGAACCGTTATGTTGCTCATACCTTTGGCTCCGCCTTTGGCCTCGCCTTCGGGCGTATTGTCCACCCAGATGCCGTGTCTGTCTTAGTGCACTGGGCCATTGAATCGCTGTACTCAGCCAAAATCGTCGGGTAAATCTCATCCATCGCGTTGGCACATGATGCCTGATCCCGAAACGCTATCTGGGAAACGTAAGTGTCGCCCTCGAACGTGTACGTCAACACAAGTAAATGCCAGAATATCATACCTGCATCTCCTTCAGCTTGGCGATGTAATGCTTGGCCTTACCAGCATCGTCGCTGTCCTTCTTACCCTGACGGAGCGAATACTTAATGACGTTACCTTTGAGGAACCCGATAAACTCCTCGGGTGTGAGCAGGGACTCCATCACGTCCCACGGCTGCAGGGTCATGTCCTTGTAGTGAGAGCCGCCCACCTGCTTCGAGTTTGCAGGTACGTCTTCTCGCCAGTTTTTAGATGATATACGGTCGAACAGCCCTTGCACGAACTCCCGATCGAAATCGAATTTATCAACCACCTCAGTTACGTTAGCTTGGCGGTTACGGACTAGGTATTCCCACACCTGTGTTTCTTTTTCAGTAAATAAGTTGGTCATATTTTACATCCTTCTTTGCGGCGATTGCTTACAAACTTTGTTAGGTCATCCTTGGCGTAGTGGTAACGCTGGTTGGCCGAGGGTGACGAATCTGCAGTGAGGTACTGTTGCTGCCAGAAATCTACTTGTTGGCGTAGGAACCGCAGTTCTGCTTCGAGGGCGGGGGACAGTTTGCCGTCCGTCATGCAGAGAACCAAGTAACATCTGGTGCCCACAGAACACTGGACGCCTTCTCTTGGGTTCCTTTGGCCCACACTTGTGCCTTAGAAATCTCACTTGTCATGTGCATACGTTGCAAGGTTTGCTGCATATACAGGTCGTCTTCGCCCAATGCGGCGGCTAATGCAGGTGCAGTTTGCGGGAACTGATTAGCCTCAATGTCAAAGTAATCCACGATACGGTCTTCGAGTTTGGCCACTTCAACACGAGGGGTCGCCGATATGGGCTGCGGTGTACTAGCATCGGCTATAGATACCCCAACAGCTTTCCACGGCGTGTCATCATGGGCGCTACCGAAGTTCGGAAGCATTGTTAGTTCTCGCGTCTGGTCTTCTTCGATACCATGTTTGCGCGCAACCTTTGCGCTGATGAATACTTGTTCACCGGTGGCTACACGGATGCCGAAGGTTGTGAGAGTTTCTAATTGTGTTTCGATGTACACTGATTCAGTAATCATATTGTTAGTAGTCATAATAATAATCCTTTGGATTTGGTTGTGTTTATACGTTTGCCCACGTTGTGAGCACTTCTTCAGTGTCGTGCATGTTGTCTTCATTCACGACCCAATCAAAACCTCCTGCAGTCTTGATGTCGTCTAAGTTCTTCTGCTGTAGTGCGGTGGTCTTACCCTTCCCCGCTTTACATTCGATGCCGAAGAACAATCCTTTGTAGCAAGCAACGATGTCAGGTACGCCGCTTCGCCCGAAGCCACCCGTAACGGGGTAGAAGTAGTAGGCCCCCATCTTCTTTAGGTAGTTAGTCACTACTTTTTTGACCTTAGCTTCGGGTGTCATCGCCATTATATTTCTCCGTTTGTCGTGGTAACTGGTTTCTGTAATTGTGTATGAGGGGC
>Ga0308023_1000417_pt1 | contig 12834 bp, 10 predicted proteins | sample Neamet418_FD_201294 | JGI IMG/M metagenome (GOLD analysis project Ga0308023, IMG submission 201294) | Marine microbial communities from water near the shore, Antarctic Ocean - #418 | ecosystem: Environmental > Aquatic > Marine > Unclassified | place: Southern Ocean | collected 2014-10-03
TTTCTCACGAACTCGGTCACCTTTGGTGGGGAGACCTCGTGGCTCCCACGATTCATAACCACATGTGGATTAAAGAAGGCCCGGCTGAATACTCTAGCCACCTTTTTATTGAACTTAAAGATGGGCACGGGGAATTTATTGATCTTGTGAAAGACAATCAGCAGTTTGTGTTAGAGGAGTGCCACATACAGGACGAGGGCTTCCATCCTCTTTCTCCGATGCCAGACGCGCAAATTTACGGCCGCACCACGTATTACAAGGGCGCGTCTATACATCACAACCTCAGAGCATATCTCGGTGACGAACTGTACCGCAGCGCATGCCAATCGGTTATTTCTACCCACTTCGACAGCCACATGGATGCAGAGGTCTTTCGTCTCACGCTTGAGGATGTCACCGGGTTGGATCTTGATCCTTTTTTCGATGCACAGATCTACCAGCCAGGGTTTTCTACTTGGCTCATTGACTCCACCGTTACAGAAACCGGAGCTGGGGGTGATGGATTTGAGACCACGCTTTATTTAAACCAAAAGCTCCGTGCTTGCACTCATTTCCACGACAACGAACCACTCGATGTTACGCTTTGGAATGCCGAGTGGGACACGACACTTGTTGAAGTACGTGTAGGAGGAGCGTATGATGAGGTGACGATTTCACACCCCGAACCCTATGTCCTCATCGCTCTGAATGCCGACGGGAAGCTCAATCAAGGAAGATTAGACCACACCGTAGCAATTACCGAAGCCACCGGATTGTCAACGATGCCTTGGGTTGAAATGCGACTCGGGTGCGACAACATTACGGACAGCGTCATCGCTCGGATTGAACATCATTGGGCGGCTCCCGACAGCGAGCCCACAGCGTTTTATGTCGACGAAATAAGTTCAACACATTTTTGGACAGTAGACGGAACTTGGGAAGACGGAATCGAAGGGTCCGAAGCCCTCACAATCGACGCGCGGTTCTCCTATGTCGGTAACAACGACGAGGGTTTAGATTACGATCTTTTCTATGGCGATGAGGAAAGTGCTTTCCTCGCGTGGCGACCTCATTCAGCTTCTACGTGGGTGCAATATCCGGACTATACATGGCAGGCAGGATCGTTGACAAACGGCAACGGCGTTTTCAAAGTTTCATCACTGAGAAAAGGACAATACGCCTTTGCAAATGGTGACATTTCTCTTTCTATCGATGCGCCTGATTTAGCGAACGCTACAGCCACTGCATTTCCATCTCCAGCATCTGCATCAATCACCTTAAAAAGCAATTTAGAGGCTGATTTAATCAAAATTTGGGACATCAATGGAAGGGTGATTCTAAGCAAATCTCTCGTCGATAATGTTGAGGTTTCTCTTGATCTAGAGGGGTGGGCCGAAGGGTCTTATGTGGCGGTTTGGTATCAAAACCAACGCACAACAAACAGCGCCAAGTTTATCATATCTCACTGAGATCACTGAGATACAACCTCTTCAGGTGCAATCTTCTTGACCGACTTGACAATGCCTTCTATTTCTCTCATGTAGGGGCGCTTGTCAAAATATGGCGCATATGCGTATCCTTCAACTGTGATGAGGCGCGCATTCGGTTCGTCGTAAAAGGTCAAACTGTAGTAAGGGCCACCCATGAAATCATTCTCCATTCTCCAAAGACCTCTTACCTCAGCTGCAAAGCCGCCATTAAAAGAAAACGCTTCATAAGAGGGGATCATGCGCCGTTCAATTTGCATGTAGCTCCCTTCTGTGGGACCAGAAACATATCGCTCGGTAAGTTCATCGCGTCTATTGAGGATGTGTTCGAGGGTAAATTGATTTTGACCGAGGTAGGGTTCGCTGTGTATAAAAAAACCTTCTTGGACATCGTGGTTGTTGCTCCCTCGAAACCTCGTGAGTTGTCTGTCTATCCAGGTAAATACAGTATCCGCTCTTACAGCATAGGATCCTTTAGGAATCAACAAATCCAAGCCCCATATGGTGTTTATTTTCGCCTGTATCACCTCGTCTGTCGAAAGCTTCGTGACATATGTTGTTCGCTTTACCTCTACGTCATGTAAGAGGCTGACCATTTCATTTGCACGCTCTGCAAACTTCTCCGCAAGCGCAGCTTGGGTTCTGGCTTTTGCCAAAATATAGATCTGTCCCTGTGAGTACTTCTCCTTGTAAAAGACGACTGAAGGGTCCTGTGTGTCAACTCTGTCTGCAATTTCAACATCGATAATGTTTCGGTGGGGTTTCCAAAACTTGCTGAAATCAAACCTGTTCTTGTGCACCACATCGAACATGGGTTCATATGTCTCGGTATGCATCTGAGGTAGCACAGCATATGGTTTCATAAGGATGTTTCTAATGCTATCTCCGATCACACCCTCCCAAATCGCATCGGTACAGACCACAAGAACTTCGCCTTGCCCGCCTACCCTACTTGGGAGTGGTGATCTGGCCCCTTCTTGGCTTCCGCAACCGCACAAAATCACAACAAAAAGCAGGTGCGTCCATCTCATAGTTTGGTGGGGTCACCGTGAATGATAAGCCTTTGTCCGATTCTGATATTAGAGCTGTTTAAGCCATTCCAATCTTTTATCTTTCTTACGGAAACGCCGTGTCTTTCTGCAATTGTTCCCAACACGTCTCCTGACTTTACGCGATAGAATATCGGTTCAGGTTCGTATTTAATCTCAGGGGTTAATTCTGGATTGATGAGCCTCATCTCAGCTTCACGCGCTATAAAAACAGCCACTGATTCATTTGGGACTCTGACAGCCCACTTCTCCCCTGGGCCTGGAATTACTTTTTGGCGAAACATGGGGTTCATGACAGCGAGTTCTGATTCAGAGATTAGGGTGAGCTCTGCGATTTGGTCAAATCTAAGGGGTCCTTCAACATGCACAGAGTCCATCTCTACATATCCAGGCAGGATGTTTCTTGGGACAATACCATACTCTGCATGGTACTCCATCAGATATACAACGGCAAGAAAATTTGGTACGTAATTCCGTGTCTCTCTGGGTAGAAAGGGCCTCACCTCCCAATAGTTTGTCTTGCCTCCACTTCTGCGGATTGCCTTATTTACATTTCCGCCCCCAGCGTTGTATGCCGCAAGCGCAAGGTACCAATCGTCGTAAATTCTATAAAGCTTCTTCAGGTGATTGCAGGCGGCTTCTGTGCTCCTTTGGGGGTCCTTCCTTTCGTCAATATAGCTGTCTATTCTAAGCCCTTCAGCCTTCGCTGTATAGTACATGAATTGCCACAAGCCGCGTGCGCCTGCTGGAGATCTCGCTTCGGGATTCAAAGCGCTTTCTACGATGGGCAAGTACTTCAACTCCAAAGGAAGGCCTGACCGGTCTAGCATCTCTTCGAAAAGTGGAAAAAATGCGGGAGCCCTTCCCAACATTGTGCCCAATCCTCTTTTGCGCTTGCTTACATAAAGAGCGACCCGGTTGTGCGAAACGATGTTCCATTGTAAATCTAGCTCCGACGACATATCTAGTATCGCCATTCTTGATTTCATTACAGCCGTATCAAGCTCTAAATCCGGCTCCCCCATAATATTCCAAAGCCCGGTATCTGAGCTAACACAAGTCTGAGAGTCACACCAAATTGACCACTCCTCTTCCCAAGAAAAAGGCGCAATCGTTGTTTGAATAAGGAGTGTGGTATCTATCTCATTTAGGCTTCCCTCGTGTAAATCTTCCTGTCCAAAAACCAAAGGGTTTGATGTAAAGAAAAGACACGAAACAATCAAATTTGCAAACCTACGACTCACTTAGATTTGTTGTCGTCCGAAGCTTTGTCTGACTTACTATCCTCCTCATTGTTCGTGGCGTCCTTAAACTCCTTTATGCCTTGACCAAAGCCACGCATAAGTTCAGGGATTTTACGTCCACCGAAAAGCAACAATACTGCAAGGAGAATTACTACACTTCCTGTTAGTCCAATATTTCCGATAAATAGAATATGGTTTGATGTCAAAAACTCTAGTAGCATGAATTCTTTATTTGCCACAAAGTACCGATAAAGTGGCTTAACCTACAACCTCTATTTTAATGTTGTCGATAAGTCTTACGCCATCGACGTTTGCCGCCACTACAATGTGGCTCCATTCGAATGGTTCATCTTCAGGAGAAAACGTGTGATAATTCACTCCATTAAAATACTCCAAATCTATTCCTTCAGACTCTTGTAGCTCTTTCCTGGCAGTATCTACAGCTGTTTTTATAGATTTCCCCGCTGAAATATTCACCACCACATTAGAGAGCGCATATGAGAGCATTAAAGCGCGTTTTATGCCTTGATCTGACAGCCTTATATTTCTTGAACTTAGGGCCAAACCTTTTGAATCTCGAATCAGGTCGCAGCTCACAACCTCAATATTGGGGTGCCTTATATGTGCCATTTTCTGCACGACTGCAACTTGCTGCAAGTCTTTGGCTCCGAAATACGCTTTATCTGGTTTTATGGCACCGAATAGTTTGTCGACCACTGCGATGACACCGTCAAAATGACCTGGCCGGCATTTTCCTTCAAATGAATGTGTTAGGCTTCCCCAATCCATATGCTCTGCTTTTGGTTTGCCACCATATAAATCTTCTGCCGTTGGCGAAAAAATCACATTGCAACCCGCCGCTTTGGCAATTTCGGCATCAGCGTCCATTGTTCTTGGGTAGGTGTCCAAATCATCTTTTTTATTAAATTGGGTCGGGTTTACTAGGATGCTTACCACCACTAAATCACATTCTTTTGATGCTTTTTCAATCAAAGAAGCATGGCCTTGATGTAAAGCACCCATCGTTGGGACAAGTCCAAGCGATTTGTTGTTTTGATTATTATGTTCGTTAAACCAATGGTTTAGCTCGACGGATGTGCGTATAATTTTCATTTTTTAGGAAGCTTATCGCCCTGTATCCTATGTAATTACTTGGATTTAGCCGTAAAATTAGCTATATTTGTTGTTCGTCTAACCTGAAGAGAGCACAAACTATGAGCAAAGCACGAATCCTATACGTATCCCAACACTTGGTTCCCTTCCTCCCTGAAACACCGATGAGTTCTATTTCTCGTCATCTACCTCAGGGGACACATGATAAGGGGCGTGAGATACGCGTGTTTATGCCGAGGTTTGGTAAAATTAATGAGCGTCGTCATCAGCTACATGAGGTTATTCGACTTTCTGGGATGAATCTAAACATCGATGATGTCGATCACCCTTTAATCATCAAAGTTGCTTCAATACCTACTGCGAGAATGCAGGTCTACTTCATCGACAATGACGATCTTTTCAAGCGTAAAGCCGTTTTATACGATGCAAAAGACAAACTCTTTGCGGACAACGATGTGCGCGCTATTTTCTTTGTAAGAGGTGTTTTGGAAACCGTGAGAAAGCTTGGATGGGCTCCTGATGTCATTCACTGTCATGGGTGGATGGCAAATCTGCTGCCGCTTTACCTGAAGAACAATTACGCTGACGACCCCTACTTCGCAAACAGCAAAGTCGTGTGTAGTATCTATGATGAAGGGTTTGAGGGCGCTTTAGACGCTCGACTTTCCGAGAAGATCACACTTGATGGAATTGATGCGGAGAAGGTTCAGACCATTAAAAACGCTACTTTCAACAATATGAATGCCATCGCAATTGAAAATGCTGACGCACTCATTACTGCATCCGAAGATCTGGATGAAGAAACGACATCTAAAATGGCCGCTGCTGGCGTTCCTGTACTCCCATTCCCTGGTGAAAAAGGATATCTTGCAGAAATTAACCAATTTTACGATGAAGTTCTTGAGGGAAAGTTTGAGGCTGTCGGGGAATAATAGATATATTCGCGCCCTATGATGAAGCAAAAAGCTAACATCCCTCGGGCAGCCTTCTGGATTTTATGGTGCCTTATTATATTTGCTGGCTGTAAAAAGCCGGAATCCTCTATCGGACTAGGCCTACAGCCGGAATCTGATATGTTTGGGGTCTACACTTCTGACACTTTAACACTCGAAATGGTGACGGTTCGAGAGGATTCTCTTTCGACAGCGAGACTGAGTACTGCTGTTCTAGGTCGGGTTTTCACCCCCAGAATAGGTTGGACTACTGCTGGATTTGCTACGCAACTCCGTCTTAGTGCCCCCGGAATAGATTTCGGCTCCAACCCTCAGGTTGACAGTGTCTTTTTGAGTCTTCGATTCACTGGTGACACCTATGGGCAGTTAAGTGACCAAAGCATGCTCGTTCAACAACTTACCGATTCGCTCTCCTACGATTCAGCTTATTACTCAAATTTCTCACCCGAGGTTACCCATGATATTTTAAACGACCCCTCGCAGGGACGGGTGTCTATTAATCCATCACAAGATTTAATTGTCGGTGAAGATACTGTTGTGTCTCAGATTCGTTTAAACATGAATCTTGCGTTTGGACAAACCATTCTAGATCAGGACACCATGGTTTTCCAGGACAATGAGTCGTGGTTAAATTTCCTACCCGGGATTGTTGTCTCAACCATGGGAGATGGTGTGGGTGCTGCAGGAATCGACATTTCTTCTGGATTGAGCTTAATGCGACTCCATTACCACAACGACAACGACACTTCGTTCTACGATTTTATCATCAGCCCTTTAAGCGCGAGAGTGAATATGTTTAGCCAGGATTATGTCGGTGAGTTGTCATACCTAAATACCCCCCCTTCAGACTCGGCATTCGTGACTGGAGATCAGTCTCTATATGTCATGTCTGGGTCTGGGCTTAAAACCCAATTGCGCATTCCGTTTTTAAATTCAATTACTGATTCGTTGGGCCCTGAGCGTGCTGTTCAAAAAGCCGAGCTAATCCTTCCGCTTGACGCGTCCTTCTTTGATTCTCGATACCCCCCACATGAGCAACTTTTTATCCTGACAGAAAACCCTGAGGGTGTTTCTATATCCACTCCAGATCAAGTCTCTCTAGGTGTAAACATTGATGGTTACTATGACTACTCCACGAAAGAGTATCGTTTTAACATAAGCCGAACAATACAACATCTACTTAACAGAGAGGCTGGATTCGCGTATGGTAATTTCTCTCCTGAAGATCCCATTCCGCCCTTGTATATTGTGTCTAGCCGAGCTGGAATTTCTATCCAAGGGGTCGTTATTAGGGGTACTGGTGTTGATTTAAATCGCGCCAGACTCGTTCTTACTTGTAGTCACTGAATTAACTTCGAAGTATGTGTGGAATTGTTGCATATCTGGGACCCAAACCCGCTTTCCCCATTCTTATTGATGGTTTAAAGCGGTTAGAATACCGTGGTTACGATAGCGCTGGTGTTGCGATTATAGAATCCACAAAGACTGAGCCTGCGAAGCTTGTTATTCGAAAAAAGAAAGGAAAAGTTAAAGACCTTCTCTCGCACGTTGGGAAAGAAGAGCTTTTAGGCAATGTGGGAATCGGCCACACAAGGTGGGCAACTCATGGTCCGCCTAATGACGTCAATGCACATCCACATAGAGCGAGCAAAGGACGAATTGCAATCATTCATAATGGCATCATTGAAAATTATGCTGCACTTCGTGAAACTTTAGACCAAAGGGGCCACGCTCTTTTAAGCGACACTGACTCGGAGGTTCTTGTACACCTCATTGAGGAAATTATGTTGGGGTCCGAATTAAGTTTATTTGATGCTGTAAGGTCTGCACTTAAGCAAGTGGTGGGAGCATATGCAATTGTTGTGATTGACCGAGAGCATCCTGACAGATTAATTGCGGCAAGGAAATCCAGCCCATTGGTTATCGGAATGGGGGAAGATGGCGCCTTTTACGTCGCTTCAGACGCTACACCCATCATACCGTACACGAAGAATGTTGTGTATTTGGAAGATGAAGAGGTTGCCGCACTAGATTTAAATGAGGGTCTTCGAATCCGAACCATTTCTAATGTTGCAATAACACCAGAGGTCCACGCCTTGGAAATCGAACTCGAGGCGATTGAAAAAGCCGGATACGAGCATTTTATGCTGAAGGAGATCTTTGAGCAACCACGGTCCATTCGTGATTCGATAAGAGGGCGTATAAACCTTAAGTTGGGTGAAATTAAAATGGCGGGAATTGACGACCATTGGGACAAGTGGCAAAATGCCTCTCGTATTCTAATTTTGGGTTGCGGAACGAGTTGGCATGCCGGTTTGGTTGCGGAATATTTACTGGAGGAGTTCACTCGGATTCCTGTTGAAGTAGAATATGCATCTGAATTCAGATATCGAAACCCCATTATTCGTGCTGACGACGTGGTCATCGCGATTTCCCAAAGTGGAGAGACCGCAGACACGCTTGCGGCAATAAAAACGGCGAAAGAAGCGGGAGCTCATGTTTTCGGTGTTTGCAATGTCGTGGGGTCAAGTATCGCTCGTGAAACTGAAAGCGGAGCGTATACGCATGCGGGGCCAGAAATTGGTGTTGCTTCTACAAAGGCGTTCACTTCTCAAATTGCAGTTCTTTCAATGATCGCACTGCATGTTGGATTTAAAAAAGGGAGCCTTCCTCGTGAGCGATTTCTACGCTTGCTCACTGAGCTAAATGGGATCCCTGAATTGGTAGAGACTGTCCTGAAACAAGCTGATTACATAGATACGATCGCCTCTAAATTTGAAACGGCTGAAAACGCGCTGTATTTGGGTCGAGGGTATCAATTCCCTGTGGCTTTAGAAGGAGCATTGAAGCTTAAAGAAATTAGTTATATACATGCTGAGGGTTATCCCGCTGCAGAAATGAAGCACGGCCCTATCGCGTTGATTGACGATGACATGCCTGTTATATTTATCGCGACCAAGGATGATGTGTATGAAAAAGTAGTAAGCAATATTCAAGAAGTTAAAGCGCGAGGAGGTAAGTTGATTGCGATCGTTACCGAAGGCGACTCAGAGGCGGCGGCTCTGGCAGATCACGTCATCGAAATTCCAAGATGTGTGGACTCGCTCGCGCCGCTATTAAGCGTGATCCCTTTGCAGCTTTTAAGCTATCGAATTGCCGTTTTAAGAGGGTGTGATGTAGATCAGCCTAGAAACTTAGCAAAAAGTGTTACCGTCGAATAACGACCTATATCATTGATAGTCAGTCGTTAAGTCTCCTTTTTGATGTTATTAACAAGTAAAACGTGAGTGTTAATATCTACATATTTGCTTAATTCTGCTCAGTATTCACGTTATTGCACTTTGAAAACTGAAATTTAATATATTTAGGGTATGAAAAAACTAATGTTCACTCTAGCGATTTGCTCGCTAGTATTCACAAGCGCACAGGCGCAAAAGCAGTTGGGCGGAGAGCACAACGTAGAGGTAAACCTTACTCCTTTTGGCAATAGCCCTATTGATGGCACGACCATTAAGTATCGTAATTTCCTTGATGATGACAAGGCGTTCCGTGTATCATTAACTGTAGGTTCTACGTCTGGAACGTATGCTTATTACCAAGAAGGTGAGCAGCTTGGAGACCCTGTGAGTCCACAGTTAAATATGGAGACATCAAACTCTCTGATTGGTATTGCACCTGGTTACGAGATTCATTTCTCTGGAACTGACAACCTTAGTCCTTATTTCGGTATCGAGGCTTACTACATGATGGGCAGTCGCACTGATATGATTGAGTCATGGGGGCCAAACGATCTGGATAACGTAGGGCAACCTGATGTATATGTCACTTGGGATTTAACAAACAAGCAGGCTTATAGCTCTATGGGTTTAAACTTACTCTTCGGTGCTGATTACTACTTCTCGGATGCGATTTATGTCGGATTTGAAGCTGGATTAGGTTTCGGGACTACTTCTTTCGGTAACCACACCATTGAAACAAGTGACCTCACGGCATTCAACATTCAATTCAATGGTGCTTTTGATCCTACAACAGCAGGAGCAGCTATTGCTGACAGCTTTGTAGGTGAGCTTCCTTTCAATGTTCTTGAGGGAGAGATTTTCTACGATTACTACGAGCAAGGGTACACTTACCCTAACCAGGTTTCTAACACATCACTCGGAAACGTTTTTAACGGCGCGATCCGTGTAGGATTCCTTTTTGACTAATATTCAAAGGAATTAATAATATTACCAAAAGGCGTCCTTAACAGGGCGCCTTTTTTTGTTTCTTTACTTTATGGATTTTTCTAAAATGAACATTGCCTTACATTGGAACGGGTCCTCAAAAAAAGTTGACCTTTCGTCACCCATTGACCTTAGTCTCCCGCTTCGAGACCCTCGCAAAGGGGAAGGTCCTGCGGCGTGGTATGTGGGGCGACCACATTTTGAGCCCGTAAAAGAAGAAGGTTTTGTGGGTAGCGTGGCGCTGGGGGGTGCTGTAAACTTTACAAACGTAAGCTTCAATCCTCACGGCCATGGCACGCATACTGAGTGCCTAGGTCACATCACAAAAGAAGCGGAGTCTGTAAATGACATTTCAATGCCCTTGTTGATGCCTTGCCTGCTTGTGTCAATTTCCCCCGAACAGAAGGGTGAAGACTTTGTGATTACTCGTTCTCAACTTCCTGGTGGGCTTGCCTCTACAGAACCTTTGCCGCCATCCATGATTATTCGTACACTCCCAAACGACATCGGAAAGAAATCAAAAGACTGGGCAAATTCGAATCCGCCTTACTTGGATGTTGATTTTACACTTGGATTGGTTGACAGGGGTGTGAAACATCTTTTATTGGATCTTCCATCTGTCGACAAAGAGGTTGATGGAGGTGCCTTAGAAAGCCACCGTGCCTTTTTTGGGGTCGGTAGCACGCCGCGCAGGTCCGCAACAATCACTGAGTTCGTTTTCGCTCCAGACAACGCTCCAGACGGCTTATATGCTTTGAGTCTACAGGTGGCCCCTTTCGACCTTGATGCTTCACCAAGTCGACCGGTTATTTACGGGCTTTTAAAAGCTTAATGGTAAAAGTGGCGCCCTTGCCTTCTTTTGACACCACTGACACCTCGCCTTTTGATTGCTCAACAATGCTTTTAACCATCGCTAGGCCTAAGCCTAAGCCATGCGTTTTTGTTGTGAATCGGGGCTCAAAAATACGCGCCATCTTCTCGGGCGGAATCCCTATGCCCGTATCGATAACCTTGACAATCGCAAAATCTTCATCCTCTGTTATCTCAACTTTAATGGGTTCATTTGATTTCGCATCGTACGTCGAATCAAGTGCATTGGCAATAAGATTATTGAAGGCGCGCATAAGACGGCTGGCGTCACCCTCGACCAGGATCTTGTGTGATTGACTTTCTACAAGAACACATTCTTCCCCGTATAGGTGAGCCGCGTTATTGACGACATTGTTTAAGTCAACTGAGATTATTTCGGCCTCACGAACGACTGCAAGGAGTGCAAAGTCTTCTGCAATCGTTGCAAGAACATCTATTTGAGATATTGCTGTCGCAGAAAACCTTTTCAATCTATCCGGAAAGTCATCAGCCTTGTCGTTCCATGCGCGTTCAAGTTGCTGAATTCCGAGCTTGAGTGGTGTGAGTGGGTTTTTTATCTCGTGGGCAACTTGTTGTGCCATCTCTCTCCAGGCGCCTTCTCGTTCATCTTTTGCTCTTCTAATCAGGCTTTCCCTAAGCTTAGAAAGGAGTTCGTTGTATTGATCTACGAGTTCCCCTACTTCGTCATTCCATTTGTGATCTAAGGACGTTGTGTTGCCTAGGGGGTCTACTTGTGCCATCTCTAATCTTAACCGATGCAGTGGCCTAAGGATTGATTGAACGATGAGATATGCGATGAGCATCGCGCCTAGAAATAGAAACAAATAAACTGGCGCCAATCGGTTTAGAAAAGGTTTGATGCCCCCTTGGGTTAGTGGTCTCGGGTTATATCTCGCAGTCGCGATTAATAAGGGAGCTCCGTCATCGGCAGTCACCACCCAATGAACACGTGTTATTTCGTTTGGGCCTAGCGTTTCCTTCACAACAACACGGTCACCTTTCCATTTAAGATTATTAAGCAGGTTCTGATCTAGCGCTAAGTCAGGCTGCAGGTCCTCGTTTTCAAACGAGGCTGAGGTGGTCACCAAAACACCGTCTGGTCTATATAGGCTAAACGTGAGGCTGTGGACGTCCGCCAACTCACAGATATGATCTGTAAAAACGATAGAAATACTGTCCGACGGAAGGCTTCCCCCGTTCCTTGTGAGAACATAGTCTAAGCTTCTGCTTAAAGCAGCCTCTTTTCTTAACAGTCTCTGGCTGTTATAAGCGAGTTCTTGTTTTTGGGAAAAGTCGAAAGCAACAACTGCGGTAGCTACTAGAGCAACCAGCACAACCGCTAACATTCCGATAAAAATTCTAAATCTTAAGCCCATATAGGTAATCTAGTAACTAAAATCGAGCCAAAAAATAAAAAGGTCGGATTTTTAGACTTATTTAACCTCCCAACGCCTCAGACCCTGCGACAATTTCAAGTATCTCTGTTGTAATAGAGGTTTGACGTGCTTTGTTGTACGTAATTTTGAGATCCTGAAGAAGATCTCCCGCGTTTTCTGTAGCTGAATGCATGGCTGTCATTCTAGCGCCATGCTCTGCTGCGTTACTGTCTAAAAGCGCTTTGTACAGTTGGGTTTTAAGCGCACTAGGTAATATATTTTCAACTATTTCCTGAAGGTTTGGCTCGAAAATATAATCTATTTCAACCGTTTTATTGTCTTCTGGGGTGGCGAGTGGCAACAGGGGTAGGTATGCTTCTTGCGTAGGGATTTGTACTGCAGCGTTTTTGAACTGACTATATGTAATCTCTACGGCGTCCCACTTTTTTGAAACGAACCCGTCCATGACGGTTTGGGCTATCTCTGAAGCATTGTCAAAATTTAGATTGTCGAAAACTGTTAAAGAATTGTCCCCGAAAC
>Ga0308023_1000425_pt1 | contig 12750 bp, 13 predicted proteins | sample Neamet418_FD_201294 | JGI IMG/M metagenome (GOLD analysis project Ga0308023, IMG submission 201294) | Marine microbial communities from water near the shore, Antarctic Ocean - #418 | ecosystem: Environmental > Aquatic > Marine > Unclassified | place: Southern Ocean | collected 2014-10-03
CTACTTATTTGTAAGTTAATAGCCTCTCTATACTCGCCTGTAGGTATTAATCTAGAGTCAAGATCTTGGTTCATCTTACCTTTTAGAAAGGTGTTTTTAACTTCTGCCATTTGATTTTAGTGTTTTAACCATTTAGATTTACCTCTCATAACTTGAGTAAATTCATTCATTTTAAGGTTTGATAAACGGATTTTAGCGTTTCTAAGCTTAGCGCTCTTCTCTCTTTTTAATCTGTTTACTACATATTCAGGTTGGTTAATTCTAGTCGATATAATTGCATGACTTATATAAGCATATAGAGCCTCTTCAGCCATCTTCGGGATCCTAGTAGATAAATTAGTTGATAAACCATCAGAGATGTACTCTAAAGTGATTATCTGGTCAACTAGGTCTGCTGAGAAAGAAAACTTATTGTCTCTTTCATTTATAAGGAACCATCCATTTCCATTAGCGAATTGAGGGTCCATACCAAAACGAGTTCCTTGAAGACCATAATACTGTTGCCATCCTAGAGAAGTATCATCAACCCCGTTATCTACTTTTGATAAAGCGTTAGTATCCCATCTATCTTCTATTATCGATGTACCTTCAATATTATTAGCAAAATTGTCTTGTGTAGGTATCCCGTCAGCATCTTGAACTGGGGTTCTATAAGGATTAGTACTCAAGCTATTAGGTAGTATCAAGTGTTTGACACCCGCTTGGTCATAGTAATATATATTAGTATAATTAACGTAATCTTGAGGGATTGGTACACTTAAGCTTGATGGTATAGTTAGCTCTTGAGAGTTAACACTCTTCAATGTGTCATAACTAAACTCTTGCATTGCTCTTTTAGCGTGAAATATCACGTCTGTTCTTTTTACACTAGGTATTAGTTTCCCAACACCCACATAAGCAACTAAGAAGTTATTTATAACATCATCTAACTTTGTATAAGCATAAGAACCCCAGTTGTCCTGAACGGTATCTCCATAAGCGTCTTTACTTCCGTAGTTTCCTCCATTTTCAGTTTTTAACTGTATAACAACACTTGTGCTCACTGGTAAAGCCGCAGTAAATGTCACTACGTTGTTTACCACTGTGTAAGCAGCAACATACTCTGTATATGTTAGTACTCCAGCCGCAGCTGTATATAGTTTAAAATTGTTTAAAGCATAGTCGGTTTGGGCTTGATCATAACTACCAAAGACTAAGTTAGTGTCAAATGTAGCTGTGAACTTTTCACCTGCTATCCCAGTGACAGACAAGTAGCCTTGTGAGCCTGCATAGTATTGCTGGTTATTTTCAGTTATTAGACTCATGTTGTATTAAGATTTTTCGTTTATGTCTTCTTGTTGTACTTTCTGAGAAGCTATTTGTATTATAGTAGGGTCTTGAATTATAACCCCTGAGTAAAGTAATATACCCATTATAACATCTACTTGCTCAGAATCATGTAACTCAAAGTTAACAGAGGTAGCTGAATTGTATTCAAACTGACCTAAAGATCCAACGGAGTAATTCCATTGAACATCAACTGGTTTTTTAATGTAAGAAACCTGAACATCACTTATTATTGTCGTAGGGTATAAAGATATTTTTTTATTTTCATACAAAAAGATTGGTTGTTCTTTTGTAGGAGCGGTTAAAGGTGATTTTTTTATTAAGTATAATTCATTCCTTTCAACCATTTGAGCTTCTATGTGGTCATTATAAATGACACTACCTATTCTGTATAAGTCTGTAACTGCAGGTAAATCAAAAAAAGGCGCAGCATATACAGCGTCACCTATTCTTTTGAAGATATCTATTCTTTCTTCAATGTTTTTTACTCTATTACCATACTCGCTGTCGTTTTCTGGTATACGCAATTGTTGATTAAGGTCACTCATGTACTTTTCAAATATCCCTAATTGAACCTGAGTACCTACTTTATTGAACTCATCAGGTGTTATGTAACCTCTTTGTTGTTGATTGAGTATCAATAAGACAGTTTTATATACTGTATCTACGTTTATTGCCATATTATTTTTTTATTATAATAGTAACCGGTCACGATTTGTAACCGGTTATTATTAATATCACATATTATTTTAATTTTTTCTCTATAGACTTGAAGATTTGAACACCTTCATCTGTCTTAAAGAACGCAGCAAATGCTGAGTAAGGGTTTTCATCGAAAGGAACTGTCATTAGTTTCTTTCCGTTTGCCGCCCATGTAAATGATCTTTGATCATCAGAGAGTTTAATTATCTTAGCTTCAGTTGCTTTAATAGCAAAGTTTCTAAGCTGTACATTATCATCTTTAGCTAGCTCCATGAATAACTGAGGAGATTGTCTAGCAAATAAAAGTAAATCACGTTTTATTTCTTTAGAAGACATTGTAGAGACTTTAGAACCTAGTTCTACTCTCAATAATGCTTCAGCGTGGTCTATTTCCATTGTTCGAGCAACGATTAAAGCGTCAATTTGAAGATTCATAGTGTCTAATTCATCTTCAGCAACTACTATTTGATCGAATTCGTAATACCTAACACCTTTAGCAGGGTGGTATAATGATAATAATTTTTGTAAAGCTTGGTTTTCTTTGGTAACAACCATAGATCCGTCTTTAAATAAAATAGTGCCTAATGTAATTTCTCCATTCTGCTCGTCTTTAAAAGGACTAATCATGTTTGTAGCGTATCTAAGCTCTCTCTGTAAGTTGTTTTGTTGGTCGAACCACAACATAGGGTATTTTAAACTATGTTTAGATGGTATTCTAAGAGTTAACGGTATATTGCCTCCTCTAACCATGTATGTTCTGTCTTTTATTTCCCAGTTAGCTTCTAGAGCTGGGGCTACTTTTGTTTTTGTCATAATAATATAATATAATTAAATAGTTTATAAGAGTAATAATTACCCCCGACTTATTGACGAGGGTAATATTACAATAATTTCAATCTATGCAGCAGCGAATAACACGAAGTTATTAGCACCTTGCACACATAAACATCTTTCAGATAAGAAGTTTACTTCCATTGCATCTAAATCAGAAGTATAAGCACCACCAACTGAACCAGTTAACCATGATTTCATTCTTCTGTCATCAGCTTGAGAAGCTCTATATCTTACGTGTAAGAAAGGACGTCTAATGTTTGTTCCTAATGTTTGATCATAAACTGTAGAAGTTCCAGCAGGAATCAACATACCGTCGATTGCATAAACAGGAGCAGCAACAGCAGCAGCGCTTACAGCACCTCCACGAGTAGAAGCATCGTTTAAGTATTTCCAGTCAGTTTTATAGAAGTCATAAGAACCTCTTCTGAATCCTGAGAAACCTAAGTTCAAAGCCATATCTTCAGAGTTTTCGAATAAACCATAAGCAGTTCCTCCGTTTGCTCCAGCAGAAATACCAGCTAACATATCATCAAAGCTTAAAGATGTTTCTCTATTTAAGAATAACATGTTCTCTTCAATTGCTCCTTGAGTATCTAAATTCTTTAAGATAGAATCAAAAGCAGCTAATTGTCCAGCTCCAGCATTGAATCCAGCTTCTACGTTTCCACGTGCATTAACAGCAGCAAATAAACCTTCGGTTCCTTTGTATCCTGCAGCAGCAGCAGATCCAGCTCCAGCTCCACTAGCTTTTTCACCTTCAATAACACTCATTTCTAAGTAGTCTTCAAAACGTAAACGAGTTTCTGATTCAGCTTTCAAATACCATAAGTATCCTCCAGTTCCATCTTCAGTAGCTACTTCAACCCATCCAACCTGAGCAGTGTCAGATCCAGATACAGTATACTTACTACGGATGATAATTGGTGAATTAGAGAACTGAGTGAATTCAGGGTCTACACTTACATATCCATCAGTGTTAGCTGCAGAGTAGTTAGGAGTAGAAGATCCTTTTCCATATTCAGAACCATATACAAAGATTTTTACTAATACACCTAAACCAGCTAAAGTAGCAGTTTTATATGGTGCAACAGCTAAAACTCCTGTAGCTAAGTTAGAAGCAGTAACAACCGCTTTAGACTCATTTCCAGCAACATCAACGATAACGATAGTAGCTCCAACGCTAATAACATTCTTTACGTCAGCAGCAATAGGAATAGTTAATCCATTTACTTGATCATTTGCTACATCAGTATAAGAGATGTGCAATCTATTTTGTTCAGACCAGATTACTTGGTCAGAAGTCATTGGCATTTCAGCTCCAACCATACGTAAGAATCCAGATAAAGTTCTGTTTCCATAACGCTCTACTTCTTGTTCGTAGATCTCAGGTAAATATTGTTGAGCAAAAGTGTCAGTGTCACCAGCTGCCGCTCCGTCGTTAAACTTTAGGTAGTTGGTTTGTAATAATTGTTGTGATTGAGACGGGACAATGTCACCGAATAAAGGACTTACAGCCATAATTTTCTTTTTTTAATGTTAAATTTTAAATTTTTTTACTTTTAATCTTGAAGAGTCAACGCCTCCAACCGCTTTTACTTTTATCCCGTTAAAGAATACTTCACCTGAAGCCGTTTTCCTTGGCTCGGTTGTGATATTCTTAGACTTCGCCATAACTTCTTTTACGCTATCGGCTTTACCCTGTTCGTAAAAGTGTTGAGCTATGGTATCAGCGTTTCTGGCAGCGAACAAAGCTTTGTGGTAGCTTTTTGCATCAGAAATTTCACCTTCTTTATTTAGGAACGTCCCAATGAAGTTTGAAATATCAGATTGTGCATCTGCTACTAATGAAGGGTTCTTAACACTGTACCTAAATTTTTTCTCTCCTACGTTGAAATCAAAACCTTTGAAATCGCTATTGAAAAGATTTTTAGTTACATTTTTAAAATCTTCATGTTTAGTTTTGTTAGCCTCTTGCTCTTCGGTGTGTCGGTTGAAAAAGTCTGTAGCTTTTTGTTGCTCTTGAGTTACTCCGGGTCTCAACTTGATCTCATCGTAGTATTTACTCTTAGTCTGCTCCAAAAAGTCCTTAGCTTTAGCAACCTCTTCTTTAAACGCAATTTTTGCTTTGCGTATATCTCTATCTTCGTCTAGATCTTCATCATATGAAAAATCTTCTAGTAATACACTTATATCTTCAGCATCTAAGTGAGGCTTAGTTTTTGCGTAAAATTCACGAAGTAATGTTTCGTTATTAATATTTGAGTAGTCAGCATTTAACCTAACGTAATCTTCAATACCACCACCCGTGTCCTCCATAAAGGATACTAGTTTTTCGATGTTTTCCGGTAATGGTTTTCCAGTAATAGCCGCGTCACGTTGAGCTTCTTTCACTTCAGCTTTAACTTGAGCTACTTCTTCCACAATTTCCTCTTCTACAATTTCTTGTAAAATACCATCATCGACAGCTTCAATAACCTCTACAACTTCTTCAACAACCTCTTCTTTAGGTTCTGTTAAATTAATCTTAGTAACTTCAGGTATTACTTCACCTTGAGCTTCTGGGGCTGTATTTGGTATTTCAATTTTAACCGGCTCTTTGCTGGATTGTTTTGCAAGGTTTTTAGGTTTTGTTTTCTTTCCTTTCAGAGAGAAGTCACCTTCTTGCGATGTTTGTTTTGACATAATATAATATAATTAAATAGTTAACTTTTAATGAATCTAAAACCCACCTAGATTAAAACCACCTAGGCCGTCATTCCCTGCTGATTCAAAGTTCTTAGGTAGAGAATCGTTTTGTCTTTGATTTATCAACTCTGATTGTTGAGTTGCTTGTATTTTTGTTCTCTCGTCTTTTCTATCTTCTGCTTCTTTTCCTTTAGAAACTTCTGCATTAGCGTTTATCTGAGCTAGTTGCATGTTGTAGTTGAATTCCTCAGCCATTAGTTGCTTCTTGATCTCAGCTTCCATTTGAAGTCTCTGTACTAAGAATTGAGATTTACCTTGTTCAAACTGTAGGTTAGTCTCTACTAGCGCTTGTTGTTTCTGAACCTCAGACATAGCTGCTTGTTCAGCTGCTTGAGAGTTTGCTTGAGCTTGAGCCTGTATATTCTCTAACTGATTCTGTCTTTCAACTTCTGCTTTTCTCTTTCTTTTAACCTTTAGCATTTGATTAGCTAGCTTCAGATTAGAGATCTCTCTAATATCTATTACATCTTCTAGATCAATACTACCTGTTTGTAGAGCGATTTGTATATTTCTTTCTAATGCTTGCTTATCTTCTTCATCCGGTTCTAAATCCAGGAAGATACCAAATTCATGCATGTTTAAGTCATTTATCTGACCTAGAGTATCTACATTAAAAGAACTTATAGAGTTCATTAAAGCATTTCTAGTTAAAGGGAAAGCTATCATATCAGCTGCTCTTAAACTGATATTCTCAGCTGTCTTAATAGTAAGATACATTAAAGACTTTAATATATGTTTAGTAGCTGTGTTTGAAGCAGCAGCTGCTAGTTTTTGTAAACCAACTAAAGCGTCGGTACCTGGTTGACTACCGTCTCTAGCTTCATTTAAACCTGTTACGTCTCTAATCATCTGCAAGTAGTACTGATACGTCTGAATAAGAGCTTGTATTTTATTTAACCCTGAAGAGCTTTGTAATTCCTGGATAGGAACTCTAGCTCTATTTGGGTCTCCATCCTGTGTTAAAGATCTACCAACAATACTACCTGTTTGGAAGTACATATTAAGAGCTTCTTGTGGATTGTAATTTGTTCCATTACCTAGATCAACCTCAGCTAAACCATCTACATCTACAAAAACACCGTCTGGAACTAACCTAGACAACACCTGTTGTATTTTAAGGTGTGTTATTTGAATCATATCAGCAAAACTGATACATTTGCTAACGATAGACTCTATGCGTCCCTGATACATTCTAGGAGCTGTTATACTATAATTCATAGAAACCTTTGTTTGGTCACTATAAGGTCTAGTCATATTCTCAGCCATTTCCCATTTAAGCATTTTCTTGTGTCCTAGTATTTTAGCACCACTATATAGTACCTCTATAGATCTATTAACTCTATCAAAATTATCACTCTCAGGTGGGTTATAAGTGTCAGGTTTTTCTAAGGCTTTTTCAAGACCTTGTTCTGTTTGCCTTATTTTCCATACCTGATCAGAGTAAGTTTTATATTCAAAGTATAATACCTGTACATTGCTTTGGTCATTGTCTTGACCTTGAGCTGTTCTAGTGTAGTTTACATCACCAGGGTATTTTTCTATCTCTTCTAGTTCACTAGGTGATAAATGAGGGAATTCTTTCTTTAATTCTTGTAAATTAACACTTTTAACTTCACCTACATAATATAGGTCTTCGAAATTAGGATCTTCAGTATAAGAATAAACGATATTAACAGGGTCAACGTAGTCGACTGTAATACCGTTAGATAAGTTGAAATTTGTTTTAGTCGCTGCGATACCTAATACGGTTAAATCATAAGCTAATCTCTTCTTTGTCTCTTCGTACTTGTTAAAGCTGAATACATTTTCAATTAATTCCTCTTCAGCTATTTCTATAGCTTGCTTATAACTAAGCTGCATATGCAACTCTAATTCATCTTTATCTCTTGGTAGTTCTTCAGATGGTATACTTGTTCTTTTTAGATCTATACCTATATTTTGTTGAGTCTCTTCCATCAACTCAGAAGCAAAAGCATCTTGAGCTATAGCAGTAGCATGATCAGTTCTTTGTTTAACAGCATAGGGATCAGATGCATATGATCTAATCTTATACCCTTTGTCTGTCATTCCGTTAACAACAACGTCTACAAATTTAGATAAAACAGCAATTGGTTTCCAATCTAGGTTAAGATAAGACAAATCACCATTTATAGATAATTCGTCTTTGTATTTACCTACAGATTGTTCTCCTCTTGCATATAGCCTTAGGTTGTGAAAATATTGCCAATTACTAGAGAAACGACCTCCAGAAGCTAATCCCCTGTCTCCTCTAAACCATTCATTTTCAATGGCTCTTCCTACAGCGTGACCGTATTCCTCACTCTGCTTTTCTTCTTCACTAACCACTTGACTTGGAAAAGAATTATTTGGATTTGTGTATATATTCATTTATTTTATTATTTTTGAAAACTCTCCGTTGTTGTCATATTTTTTAAAAGATAATGGAACTATTGTTTTAGTCTGTTTAAACACAGGTGTGTATCTATTTTTGTTACAAGCCATTATAGCTAAACCTGAACTTATAGTAGCATCGAATTTTGTTCTGTTGTTGATATCAAACTTAGCCCAATCTTCTAACGTCTCTTGAAAATATAAATCTCCATACCCTCTTTCAGTAGCTCCAACAAAATCCTGTATATATGATTCAATGGCTGCAGCGTGAGCTTGTTTTATATCCTCGCTTGAATTTGGTATCCCACCAATCTCTTTCTCTGTTACTGATAATTTGTTATATACCTTATCCGGTCTGTTCATTGAGAAACCTCTATAACCTCTTCTTTTAAAATGATATAGAAGTCTAGGTTTATTATTCTCACATAGTATTGGCATTCCGTAAAATATACAAGCCATTAAAACGTCTTCAAAGAATATCTCAGCGGTTTGTGGTCTAGATACATATTCTAGAAAAAACATATTAGCTGGAGCATTCTCCATACTAAACTTAGTTAAACCATGTAAAGCTCCTTTAGAACCTCTACCATCAACTGTTCCTGATATATCATAACTATCACAGCCGAAAGCTCCCATGTGTTCAGAGCCTGGGTATTTTATACCATTCTTATTTATAACCCTATTTTGTAGTTCTTTTGGTGGTATCCATGATACCATAAACCTACCTGATTTATCTGGAGCAAAATTAACAGCTCCATCCTGAACCCCGTTCTCCCAGTAGAACCTACCTCTTGTTACTAAAGCCTTATTATTAATATCCTCGTTGTAATCTATTTGTTCATAGATTTTAGTAAGGTTGAATAATGATTGCTTAGCTTCATCTCTAAAAGCGTGTTTTGTTGTTCTAGGGAATTGTCTGTAGAATTCATTCAAACCATCTTGGTCATTCTTTAATCCATCTACTTCATTCTCCCAAAACTCAATAACCCCAATTTTAATTGGATCTCCAAAGCCATCTAAGACTTCTTTTCTTGGCGTATCGAATACAGGAAATCCATAAGAATCAATGTATCCTTCGTAGTTCCATTCCATAGGAATGAACAAAGAATAGAGTCCTGAACTAGTCTGCCCGTTGCGGTTCCGTTTAGTGACATCTGAGTCATTGTATAGTTTTTTAAAGTTACTACCACCTTTATCTAAAGCATTTGATGTTGATCCCATCATGCACTTACCAATAATCCTAGAACCTAATCTAAGACATGTTTTTGTAACTCTCCAGTTATTTAATATATTGTTAGGTCTTTCCCACTTTCCACTCTCATCGTGTACTAGTAGTTTTAATTTTTCTCCATCATAGGAGTTGTCACCTGTATTTTTCCAATCGACTGTCGTATCTAACCCTGCTAATTCCTCCGGTCTGTCTTCCGCGACGATACTCCTCCTTGTGAGCTTTGACGCCGGGACCCTGTACGCAAGTTCCGTCTTCGGTCTGTCCATACCGTCTTGGATGGGCTTAAAGAAGAAGGGATAATTAACGGATATCGGTACAACCTTATCTGTGAACATTTTCTTAGCATCTGCACCTGATTTCGATAGTATACCGAACCTTGCATCACTTGATATTGTCGCCATGTTAACGGTCTCACCTGATGCCATGAATGAAAAACCCGAACGCCTGTTCTTAAGGTATGACATTCCGTAACACCTTGTGTCTGCTTTGCAAGCTTCCCAGAATAAGTAGAATAAGCGGTTTGACTCCCGAAAGTCTGGTTGCCCAACATCAATCTTGGACCACTGCAAGTACATATACTGAGTGCCAGTAATATAAGAAGGCTTATCCTTGTTAAAGAACCAAAAACCTTTTTCACGCCTCTGAAACTCTGTTTCAATATAGTCATACCATTTCTCTTTAAATTCCTCAGAGTAATTTTTCCAATCAAAAATAGTTTTAATACTTTTTAATTCTTTTGGGTACTCCTGAACAACCCATCTATTACCTTCTAGCTTAGCAACATCCTCTTCCTTAGGTAGAGCTATCTTAAGATTTTGTATCTCATATACTTCACCTATTTGACCGGTTTTACTAATAACAATCATATCATGCTCTTCGTTATAACCGTATTTCCATTTCTTATACCTATTAGTTTTACTTAAAACTTTAGGTTTAACATGGTCCTTTATTATTTTATATAAGCTCTGCTCGTACATTACTTAGATCTTCCTTCCGCGAATCCTCCAAAAGCTTTTTTAACCGTTTCTTCTTTAGGTTTTTCATCGAGAATATTCTCCTCTTCTTCAATACGTTTAAGTATTTCGAAAGCATCGAAAATAGCTAGCTTCTTTGTTGCTGCAGCATTCTTAAGTCTATCTGCAGAAATATCCTCTCCACCATCAACTATAGCTTCTTTAGCTACCTTTATAAGTTCCTCAACTGCTTTTCGCCCAGCTAGGATTATATTCCTCTTCGCCTCCTTTGTAGTCATATTTAACTAAGATATCATTTGATTCCATACAATAAAGTCGTTGGTCGTCTACAATGAATTCGAATTCTCTACTAGATTTAAAACCTACAAGGTCTCCTTCATTAACTCCAAGCGAAGATAGGGTTTTGTTGCCCATCTTTAAGATGCCAATGTTTTTTCTCTCAGCATCTAATGACCAATTGTCATTGTTTTTAATAGGCATAATGAAACACCTTTGTCCTAAAGTGTTCCACTCGCCTTTCTTTTTATACAAATAGACCTGATCTAATTGACAGAAATATTCGTTATCGTTGAAAAGTTTACTACTATCAACTGCTTCTCCTTTTTGGTTATAGTACCTTCTAAAGACATTATGATGAATTAAGATCTCATCACCAACCTCGATAGGAGTTTTATAAGCTATTGGTATTTCTTTAACTATTGCAACTCTATTTATAAACTTAAAAGTTTCTATATTAGAATTTAATATTAAATCTGTACCATCTACACTTATTTCATTACTATATCTTTTACCTTTAGGTTCTACTATAAAGTCGAAGACGCTTTTCATTAATACTCTAAGTCGTATTCAACAGATACTGCCATGTGAGAATTAAACTTCTTCCACGGCACTACCTCGTTGTTTTTCTTTATGTATATATTGTAAGACGTATCATCTTCTTTAAAAAGAATATAAGCAATCTCGTGACCTCCATATACTTGTTGTCCTATAGAGTAATGCATAGCGTCATTTTTATAATCAGATCCTATACTGATTTTTCTTATAACACTAGACATTTTACTTTTCTACAGCTTCTTCTTCGATTACTGTGTAACTACCATCTTTAAGATCGATATTTACAGCTCCGTACTCTTTTTCAAGTTCAGCTTTAGTTTCGTTCATTTCTTTACTAGCTTCAGCGTATAAACCTAGTACTTCCATTTTCTTAGATTCTAAGAATCCAACATCTAATAGTATTGCACTAACTTTTGACTGGTGATCTTGGATCGCTTTTAATTGGTCCTCTGTGATCGACTTTACTTCTTTACTTTCCACTTCTACTGTTTTCATTACTTTTTCCATTTTACTAAAATTTAATTAAATTTAATTTTTGTTATTGTATTCTTTATTATTACCTATATGTTTTGCTTTTTCCCAAGTTCTACCTACAAAGTATGCTCCATAGACAGTCATTAGTAATACCTGAAATATTGGTACGTATTCTTCTGTTACTTTAAACTCCCCAATGTTCCCATCAAAGAATGCTAATACCGTGAAAACTACTGTTAAGAAGATTAAAACAGCTGGTCTAATGTTTTTAGATAACCAGCTATCAGACTTCATATCAGCTTCCCAACGAGCAGTAACTTGCTCTTGAGCTTCTGAATCAGCTTTCTCTAATATCTCTTGTATTAGTCTCTGAGCTTCAAGTTTTTCTTCTTCAGTGGTTGTAAGCTTATCAATAACGTTACCAACTTCTTTGATAACACCGCCAGTAAGCCACGTTAGTATCTTTTTCATGCGTTTATTTTGAGGTCAATTGATTTTGAACCGCTCCCTTAACACCTATAGTCTTAGCATTTGGATTAGTCCAAGAACTAACTTTAGATGTGCTACCTGTTTCTCTATTCGTTAACGAAAAGCTACCAGGTTTAATACCTGCTCTAACTTTCTGCTTAGGGAATCTAGCTTTAGCCTCTTTCAAAGTTAAAGGTCTTTTAGTTTTTTTATTAATTGGATCCTCCATAGATTTACTTGTTAGCCATTCGACTCTTCTTTCTAGCTATAGATCTTTCTTTTCTATCAGCCTTCTTAGTGTTACCAGAGGCCCTAGCTTCATCTGCTTTAGCTTGCTTTTTACTGATTGATTTATTTTTTCTAACTGTATCAGCTGATTGCTTAGTTTTAGGTGCTTTAGGTGCTGATGGTTTCTTTTTGATATCGACCTTATCTGTAGGTTTAGTTTTTATAGAAACTCCTTTAGATTCAATAGCTTTAACTGCTTCTACTTTTTTTCTTGGCTTAGGAGCTGTAGAGCTACCATCTCTGTTAAAACCTTTAATAGTGTCATCATACTTCCAGCCTTTTTTATCATACTGAGCTTTACGCTTGTCAGATCCTAGAGCAGCCATTTCACCTTTTGGTTTACGTGGTGTTGTTCCAGGTAAATTATTTATCCAATCCATACCTTTCGAACCTGTTTCAGCTGTTTTAGTATAAGGTTTAACACCTATACCTTCATTAGCCTTTCTAGCTTTTTCCTTCGCTTCCCATTTAGCGTAGCCTTTT
>Ga0308023_1000426_pt1 | contig 12675 bp, 9 predicted proteins | sample Neamet418_FD_201294 | JGI IMG/M metagenome (GOLD analysis project Ga0308023, IMG submission 201294) | Marine microbial communities from water near the shore, Antarctic Ocean - #418 | ecosystem: Environmental > Aquatic > Marine > Unclassified | place: Southern Ocean | collected 2014-10-03
TCGGTTGAAAGTCCGGACGATGGCCCGGTCGACGGAGACACATCGCAAACAGGTGCTGGTACCCCACCTCTGGCTGACGACGGACCAGTCATGGGACCCCTTCCGGAACCCCAGGTGGATAACACAACAGCACCCGAACAAAATCCGCCGGCAACCAGTGACGCAACAATGACCAATATCACGTAAGTGGTTTCTTTTGTAAGAACATTATTTTTTTGCGTAAATTAAAAACAACAAAAAATATAATCCCGATGTGTGTATGCGCAGTATCTTTTTAAGCCCCGTTTTATTTGCAGGGCATCGTCGAGCAGCCAACACAACACAAGCCGTATATGGTCGAAAAAGAGCTCACTCGGCTACAGGGAGCAGCGTGTATGTGTGCTGCCAAATTGCAACAGGGCGACACAGAGCATGATGCGCCACCTGAAGCAGTATCACAAATGCGCCACGAGAGACGCCATGAATATCATATGTTCGGCGCGGCCGCCCGACTCTTCGAGGCCCTACAAAAAATGTCCGCAATGTGGTGTATCGGTGCAACGTCTAGATCAACACATAAAACAGGTTCACGAAGACGACAAGCCATCCGATGTCACAAAGCCAACAACCATCACGAATGTCGAGTCCGAAGTTGTTCATTTCAAAGCCTGGCTCCAATCCATAGATGGGGGTAAATTGCAAGAGACAACGGCGAGTTCATACGCATCCCAAGTAAAAAAATTACTCGTTGTTCTCGGTAATGATATGAAGCATTTGGCCAACTACAAATGTCTGGTCGTTCAAGACGGGTTCTTAGACCAGATGTGTAACACGATGAAACCGACAACCATCAAATCGTACATGTTCGCCATGCGACGTTTTTTTGCATTTCAGCACGGCCGGAAGTTGATACCCGACGCCGACTGCGATACCGCGGAAAGAGAATTCACGCGCTGGACGCAATCTTTGCGAAACATGGTCGCCGTGCAGCACCACAATTACGCCGAAACGGAGCAGCAATTGGTCCCCAAGGTGGCGAGTGCCATGGCTGCGTACGATTCGACTAACCACAGACGCGCCGCTATCCGCCTTTTGTACATGTTCGGTAATGATCATCACGCCACGCCATCCGGGACCCAGTTTACGCAAACCAGAGATTACTTGGTTTTAGAGTTGTTGCGTCAAAACGGCCAGCGATCCGGGGCAATCTTAAATGCCACATTGGACGAATTCGAGACGATACGTAAATTCGACGAAGACTCATACATTTTAAAGGTAAAGAAACACAAGACGGCCGCCACGTATGGTAGTGCCCGACTGTGCATGTCATCCGACCTCTACACCGAATTGGATACGTGGGTCACCGTCGTGCGGTCCAAGTATCTAAAATGCCTAGACAAAAAGGTGTACAATTCCACAGTGTTATTTTGCAACAAAACCACGGGTAAACGTCTGTCCGCCTCCCGCATCACCCAAATCATAACAGGCGTGTTGGGATCCGAAACCGCTCTGCCGCTAGACCTCGGCGGGATGAGCATTACGGCCACGAGGATGAGAAAGGCCCATTATCTCATCCAGCGAGACGAGGGCGCATCGGAAAGTCACCTGGCCAACGTTTCGTCGCACCTGACCCACAGGTTTGAGACGGCGAAAAAATTCTACGATGTGAGCGATGCTGACAAAAACTCCAATCGGGTGTCAAAGTCTCTGCGCGCTGCCCTCACACGGAAATGTCAGCAGGTAAAAAAAACGACATGTATAATATTTGGTAAAAATAATAATATCATCTTTGTTCATTTAGCACAATTTTTGCGATCACAAAATGATCACGTTTTTAATGTTTTATGTTTCAGGATGGTGACGCGTTAAATGACGACGATGACGACGACAATGATGAAAATGGTAACACCCCATGTTCTGTACAAAAAGTAAGTGTAAAAAAAATACAAACAATATGTTTGGCCAAAATGTAATGTCTCCAAACTGAAAAGTACAGTTTTTTTTTAAAATGCTGTTTTGCCAGAAGCGGGATTCGAACCCACGAAGACATAACGTCCATTAGAGCTTAAGTCTAACGCCTTAACCACTCGGCCATCCTGGCAACATCCTGGTTTGATAGGTCGCACCTAACATGTCTGTACCGATTTCTCGATCAGCTATGGGTAAAATAAATGAGTTTTTAAAAAATAAATAATTTAAATGTGTGCCATCTAGCATCTATGTTTGTATGCGTTTGTGGTTGTGTTTGTTTTAAAAAGACATATTATTGTTTCAGCGCAAAGTGACATGTGACCCCCGCCAAAAACCTACCCAACCATCCAAACGTCGCCGATGCAGTACCGAACGGATCGAACCATATGATACAAACTCTCGTTCATCGTCTTCTCGCGTCGAGAGAGAGTCTGACCAACCAGTAGAAAACACCAAAACGAATACCACCAAATTCCCCAAACACGTCTGTGACACCATTAACAAATATTTCAGCGAAGCGATTGCTGAGAGTTACTGCACGCTGCCAATTGTCAGGCAACATGTCACTAAGCATCAACCGATACGAGAACTCCTCAAGACATATTCCGTAGAACAAATCCGCGATAAGGTCCGCACAACTTACAGGATACGTCGATAGTGTTGTGTGTTTTTTAAGTGAACACTTTTCGGACTCACTTATTTTGGTCATATTTGTTTTGTAACCCGATTCGCTTGTATCATAATTCACTTTTGTTGTTGTTGGTAATAAAAAAAAGTTTAAAAAGGGAACCCTTGTGTTTGTTATCTCTCTCATTGTAACGATATAAAAATCTGGTCATATCTGGTAAAAAAAACGGTTTACTAAATACACACAAATGCTTCAAAACCATTATAAAAAACACAAAACATGTGTATACAACAGTCTTTTTAATATTGGTAAAAATGTCCGCACCAGTTTACATACCAAACGTTACACAGACACACACGTTTTTATAATAATCACATGTTTCATATATCACAACATTAACGTACCAAAAGTTATGTGTTGCGAAGCTCGATTTCTTCCATCAATGCCAGTTTAAATTCTTCTGGTTCGCCCTTACAATCCGCCATAAACCGGGCCGGGTCACTGTCTAGGATGTCATCATAGGCGTAATCAAAGTATGCGATTACTTGCGCACCACTGTCCATCATCAGGCAGACGTCGTGTTCAATCTGGCTATTCCTGTCATTTTGGCAACCAAAACAATCTTCTTTTAACATTTCTAAAAACCGCCTAAAAACTGCACGACCAAATGGTGTTTTGATCGCACTATCCATAATTATTTATGTCAGTAAAAAACACAAGCAAACAAACAAAATCACACAGACAGTCGTAATGGAAGTCCCAGACAGTTTGTACAAACAAGTGTGTATTGTCGCCACAAGTCCCAACTTTATACTATTGGCCGTAGAGCCCGCTTACAATGGGGTCGTCGTCGACGGACATGTACAATACAGGATAACTGACGTGTATCCGGCAGCGGCAAAATTTGAAACTCCCTGGTTTATCCACCAAGCGGACGACAATCTGGTGTTCATAGGAATAGAACTAAAGTGTAATCTTGCACGGATATCCTTCAATCACCACATAGATCTGTTCCTTTTCAAAAATCACGTCACGAGGATTCCACTTTTACAATTATTAACGGTGGGTCCGACGGCCGAAGATATGTGTGCAAAATCTAACACACGTGGGTGTTTGGATGTTGGCCGCCAAATAGACCGCACCATGGTCCGCCAGATCTTGTCTAGTATGATAGATCCACAAAGCGAGAGAAATGGTTCTGACGAATGTGTGTCGCGTCCAGCCGGTGGCGAGTTATATCCCGTCTGTGAATCAACATACAGGGTGTGTTATCCCAGACGCCAACAGTTTGACACGATGAAACTGGTCGGTGCCACGATCAATCCAAACCAAATTTGTCTGACGGGAAATGCCGCTATGACCTTTCACATGCGTGCTATAGAAATAGCAGCTTGGGAATTTTACGGTGACGCCTTACGATCTATGAAACTCGATTTTGTGGAGGGTCTGTATGAGAGTGACGTAGAACACTGTTACGCTCGAGATGCACCGTCCGCGCGCATTCTAGATTGGTTGATGACGACTGGTGGTCCACCCTTGTTTTCCGCGTGTATGGCGAGGGAATGTTGCCGTCAACTCGAGCAATGTGCAGTGTCTTTTCCGTTTCGTACACACGCTCACGAACTCATCGAAGACGTACGGAAGAGTGGCGCAGTTACGGGGTTTTATAGCCCATCTGGCAAGACTAGATCCAGCATGTTTTATCGTGTATGCGCCGGCGACTCGAGCGGCTCGCCACAACCAACTCTGACATTCTACGATTTGGGATGTGAACATGGCGGGTGTAAAATTGGTGCTATCGACGCCGGCGGTGACAACATCGGGAGGGCATTTGCCGCCGTCAGACCTCACGTGATCGCCCTGGCATCATTTTTGGGTTACTCCGCTAAGCCGGCCAGGCCCATGAGGATGGAATCCACTTCTGGAGACTCGACGTCTTTGTAAAAGTCAAAAGGAGTCACTTTCCGGGCATTCATCTTACCGAGCGGCGTATCGGGATCGTACGTGACATTGCAGGCCGCACCGTTCGACACGATAGCGCAAACGTCCGTGCCAGTAGGATGGTTCGTTACATAGGCCTGCGCTCTCTGGTGAATCTGTTTTTTATCGATTGTGTCTTTGGATCGGTACGACAAAAACGCCGCCAGGTACATGGACTGCCAGTCGCATCGGGGCAATGTATGTGAGTGGGCAACATCCGACCTCCAAATGACGAGGGCACCAACGGGAGTACGGTGTGACTGCATCTGGCGTCCCGTCTGACCGATATATCTGGTGACGATGCGCGGCACGTGAGTATCAGTCGCCAAAAGTGACTCGGAGCCGGCGGCCAATACGAGATGTGCCATGTAGGGCACTTGCTGTTGATGTCCGTGTGGTTTTTCTACGAAATCGCGGTGTCTGACATCACAACAGGGCGCACCATTTGGAATATACCTGAAGCCATCCGACCGCGCGATTAGTTTATCTGTGCCGAGCAACATCTGGAATATGCGTAGCACGGCCGGATGACATCTGACTTTCCATAGCCACCGGCAATTTGTCACGTACGAACGAAAAGACCACGGAATTGCTTGCGGCGGCATATCGTGTCTATCGATGTGGGTTTTTTGACCGCTCAGTGTGGTCATCATGTCGGCGTTCAGCTGGCAACACTCGTCACAAAACTCCCGACCCACGACATTTTTGATTACGATAACACCGTGGGTGCGCAGTGTATAAGAGAGCACCGTCTCGGTCAACTCGGACATATCGTATTCATAGCAGTTTTGCGGGTCGAGATATCCCACCGTGCCGTACCCATAACTGTTGACCGAAAACGCCATCGCTGAAACAACAAACAGTCCAGATCAGTATATATTTTTTTTCACAATGGATACAATCTATGCGGGTTCTGTCGTCATAGCGGTAATCACCGGTCCTATCGGGTCTGGAAAGTCTACACTATCACACTTGTTGGGCGGCACGACCCGTCGGCGATCCAAATACTGGGCCGATATCCACGGACAACGTTTTTTTACGAGACACGTCATGCAAGAATATATCAAATGTGAACTGTTTCGGGACTTGATAGGGGCCTATGTAGATGCCGGTACTGCCAGAGACGGCTCTCTGATATACGTAGACCGCAGTCCGTTAGAAGTCGTTTCCGTTTTCAATGACAAATTTGTGGCGGATGGCACCATGAAGGATATTGTTGCCAAAAATATGAAAGCCGACGTGTTACATTTAGTAAAACAACTGAGGCTCAATCCGGGGGTAAAGACCGCATTGATATGCATGCACGTCGGCGAAGAGACTATGTTGGATCGGATACACAAACGGGGCGCTTCGGCTACCGTGTCGTGGGACGACTCCGATTATGTCGACGTGAGAGACAGGTACGAAAAGACGTTTTTTCGCGACAGCGCTGCATATTTTGATGGTGTCATACACGTAAACAACAATGGAGATCCGGACGTCGCCGGCATTTTGAAACAGTTACACCAATTGGCCGGGTGCTAACTGTAAAAACGAGTAGCCATCCATGACTATGACCTTTTTATATTTACCGACAATATTCGCGGTCAAAATAGGATGTTTGTACACATGAATTTTTGTCCCGTCAACTTCCATCCGCGCCATTGTGATACGACCCCAAGATGCACACCGCAAATCTTCATCGCAAATCTTGTTTGTGAGACGGGCAATATCAGACGGCCTGATGTGTATTACCGGACTGGAAACATCTCCATCTTTTGAGACGTAGTGATCTGTAGAGAGCGTGCAAAATAATGTCTGTTTGTGGTCACTGGGACATACGTGTGCATAAACGACCAATCCATGCTCAGTCGTTACGGTCGCAAACTCCCCGCGGTCAGAGACCCATATCAATTTGGGTGTTTCGGGCAGACATCGCGGTGTCACGAGACCGCGGGCCCCAACCAAATTAAACGTCGCCATATTTGAGCACCAGTCGTCGGGTGATTGCGCCAAAACCTCGCAAGATGTCTCAACGCAACCGGTTGGAGGCTGGAATTTTGTTAAATGTGCGAAACGTCGTCAAAGACTTGTACGGAGATGAAAAACTGTTCCGACAACTGGCCGATGAGTCCCGCGTGTGGAAACGGTCGTCGGCAACCGTGACCCGTCCCAGACTCGGGAGTGCAATGCCCCCGATTAAAACCATCATAAAGACATTAGGGCATATGGTCCAATGGTCGCAAAACCCGGAAAAATTGGCCGACCGGTTGATGTCTACGCTATCCGATGAATCGTCGACAGGATTGGAAGAATTTTTACAGAAAAATGAGCGCTGGAAACATTCGGACTTTTTCGAGTTTGGCGGTGCATCCGGAGACGAGGTGTGGATGCCCGGCACAAAACTGGCACTAACAGGCGCCCAAGTCTCGTCTCTGATAAAGTGGGCGTGTGTCGTGGGTGTGATCCCCACACCGCTGGAGCCCATCGCTAAAAACAAAAAGGGATTTCTCAACATGGAAGAAGATGTCATCGTCAGCATCGATGCCCGTCTCACGCTCACAATTAACAAAAACATAGACGGAAGACACAACTTTTTGATCGAAGACGTCCGCGATTATGACATCCGAACCACACTGACAGAGGATCAAGTCAATGCCCTGAATGTTTTCTATTTCATGTGGCCCAGACGCGCGATGGACGACGGTTGGGTTTGGCACGCAAGGGGCATGACGGAGGCCGTCACGTACGAAGATGGCCAAAAGCTAGAGATTAAACACGCCAGACTCGACGAACTGCGCGAGTACGCCGTCATGCCCGTTGTGGCCAGGGCTGAAGGTGTGTGGAACCACATTCCGGGAACATATGACTATCTGATGACGTACAATAAAAATGTGTTCGACGAGTTGAAAAACACAACGTTCAACGTTTTGTACGTCGGACTATCCGACCATGTGTTGGCGTGATCTCGTGTTACGAGTTTGGGTAAAGAAGTAAAAACAAAAGCAAGAGACACATTTGTGACCAGTACAAATATTTATTTTTAGTGTACATCTTACAAAACCATTTTTTGTTTGTTTGTCAAAAATAAAGTTTGATGAATCGTTAGTTTTTAGTTTTATCATTCCAACACCCATTTTCCGATGTCGTTGTACAAGAGCGGAAATAAAATGTTATCGCCATGCACGTCATACTCGGGTTCACCCTGGGCAACAGCATGACAGTATCCGAGCCTACACACACCGCCCCACGATGGCGACCACAGTGAATCCACGTGTGTTTCGGGGTGTAGTGCCGCCCCCACGTTTATGTTTAACATTTCGACCTGACAAAAAGTTTTGGGTTTTTTGCGTCGCAAAATGCCACGTTCGTCCACTTTTCGGCTCTTGATCACCTCAAATGTCATATCATGATTGACGAAGAGGTACAACTGATATGCCATCCCATTTGTATCGTCTTCGTCATCGTCGTCACAACCGCTCGCGTTTCTGTCCAAGTCCGTGAACATGGATCGGTGTACTTTTGCGACTTTTGAAACACCTTTCATGTTGCCCCGCGACACGTACCTGATCGTAAAAGTTTGGTCGCCTTGCGGGATCAAATCCCATCCAAACCCCAACACGACAAATTGTTTGCAAAATTCATCGATGGTTTTGGCGACACATTCAAAATATTTTTTTAATACGTCCGGCCGTCTCATCAGACACGACATGGGTACGGCCCGACCGTAGTCTGGAATGTTGTCGAAGGCGTACAGTCCTGCGGGTTCATCACCGACAAGTCTCGCCACCTCGGTGAGTGTTTCCCTCGTATCGGCATCGGTGTACGCATCTGATCTGATAGGGTTTCGAGCAAATATTATTTGGACGATGTCCGTGTCGCGCAAAACAAACGGTTCGACACCCTTGACATCCCCGCGGCCAATGTCTGGTTGCGTGGTGTGACGCGGCACATCGTACGGTGCATATTTGAGGGCATTGCCAACCCGACGTTTCATAAAAGCCATGGCCGATGATAGTACTAAAGTGGGGAAATATCGTAAACGACGGCAACGAGAAGACATCAAATACGATGATGTGGATTATGCGCTCTCTCTCAAAGAAACACTAGACGGTAACAACATGCCGTGGCGAGCCTACATAGATACCGGCAGGTCGTCTACATTACGTGATATGGTCGGTGGAATCTTAAAACAATTACGCGCCAAACACGACACATCATCGGAACCATATTTTGAGACCACGCAAGAAAAAGATGAAGTCACAGAGCGGGTCTTACAGTATCTGAAAAATGTTGGTATGTCGGTAATGGGCATGTTAACAGATCTTTGCACACTCCGCCGGGCGTTATGGTTACGACCAGAAAATAACAATAAAACGCATCCCAACATTCCCCAAAAAACCAACATCGGGGGACTCCAACCACCGGTATGGTTACGAATGGAAAATCAAAACAACCAACACCTCGACGTCGACCTTCCCCCCAAAATCAACATCGAAGGTGGAGACATCAACCACATCGATGTCCTAGACACCTTTTACAATTTGATAATCGACCCGTTTTACATGTTGATGCTTCGCGTCGTGACTGACGAATGTGTACGACAAGAGTTGGATCACTTTGCAACCCAATTTGCCAATTGGCATGCCATCCTACGCAGCGCCAACCAACAATTAAGCCACGCACTCAACATGATGCGTCAGGGGTCATCCGCCCAAGATGAAGCGTTTGCCGGTGCAAACAAAGTCTTGTGTTTGTTAGAAACCACCATCACCGACGTCGGAACACTGGATATTGTCTTATGGACAAAACAGGTCTTGTGCATCCAAGCGCGAGCAATGATGACGGGGAACACGCGTCAAATCATCTGTGGCGAGATTTTTCCCATCGCAAAACCAACAACTATTACGAAAGCCACAACATTGACCGCCGATCGTCTAGGTATCGAGTTTTGGTTGGACCCATCCGGCCAGAACAAAATTGCAGATTTGGGATGTGTGGAAAACAAATTATTCGCAAACTATGCTAGTGCAACAGACTGGGAGGCCAGATACAAATTGTTAAAAGATATCCCAGATGTGCCCGAAAACATCATGACAGAAATCATTTCAAAAAAGGTTAAACCGTTCATGAATAAAAAGGTGCGTGACATAACCATCTGTATGAACCAAGACTTGCAAATAGCTGCCGACAACGGAAATGTAAATGATTGTAACACAATCGTAGCTCATGCCAAATCCGACATCTCGAAAATTAGGTCCGTGTATGCCGATGTTAGCGGGGATGAACAGATCGGTACTATTTTGGCAGACGCCGTCCAAAAGGCAAATGTGCACGCAAAACGAATTGCGTCAGATGCCGCGGTAACGTATTTCCATGACCTGTTACGTAATGATCGGCATGCTACGGAGACGCACGACATCGATATCTTAGATGACAATACGAAGCATGCGCTGTGGGCAAGAGCCATAAACAAAGCAGATGAGTTGGTCGGCAATGGGAATACTGATGGGGCCAAAAGTCTTCTCGATCAATTCGGATGTAAAGATGCCGCGGTGTGTACTGCAAACATAAACATAGAAACTGGTTTGTATCCAGATGGTGCGGCGATTTACTTCCCAAAAACAGTGGCTACCATAATACGTCACAGAGAAAAGGTTTTAGCCGACCACAAACAACAAGCCGAAAAAACACAAAAATTTCGTAACAAATTAAAGATCGTGTGCCAACACTTTGACCAGTTAGCTACCCGAGAGACCGGTACACTAACGGTCTACGTTTCGGATGAAGAGATCGCCGATGTAAAAAGATCTATGCAAACACAACTAGAATGTGCACTATCAGAAATCGCGCAGGCCAAATCAGAATATGGTGGCGATTATGATGGTGCCGGCGACAGCGAACGTTGGGTCGGAGACAGACACGCCAGTGTGATATCAGAACTCAAAATTTGGCAAAAAACTGTGAAACAGACGATGAGTGACGCCATTAAACAAGCCAAACACGGTTTAAATGGGACTGCCGCCGAGCCGTGTACTATATTCACAAATGGACCTGAAGCTTGGCAACACCGTGTATTAAGTAAAGCTGATCTAAATTACACAACTATCTTAGACGAATGGTTTTCGAATGTCACAACTGTCACATTGAGCATAAATTACAAAGACATCGTCGGCGGTAAATGGTCAAAATGTAAGCTAAAAAAGTTACCCAACACATGGTTAACGAACACGTTCTTGCCAACCCATGATATAGATGCTGCCGTTGTTGTACATGGGTGGATTGCACAAAATGTACCAACGAAAAAGTATTGCGATCAAGATATCGGCAAAGTTCGGGCATGTTCTAGTGCCAAAAAGTTCTTTGACATCTTAAATAATGCGGTGACAAAATACAACGCGGAAACCGAAGAGCTCGCACAAATAACCAACGTCATCCGGCAGGTTACCGTCGAACTAGATGGTTTTGAAAACGCCCTATCACAAGCACGCGCCGGTATGGCAACTGCAAACAGCGGATGTGAAATTACGGCCACCTTTACCATATGTGCCCAAAAATGTGACAATGCCGAACACGTTTTGCAAATGATACAAGCCACGACCCCGCCACCGGACATGAGTGATGAGTTTGCACGCCAAAAGGTCAGAGCCCAACAAATCTTTGACGGTTTACACCAACTTAACCAGTCTGTAGCCGAGATGGCACGCATCAAGGATTATGAAAACAAGATTGCGCAATATGAATCATACCTCACACATGTCGGAGAAACCGCAAAAGAAACGTTTGCTGCAAACTTCAGTTCATTTGACCATCTTTTGGCAACACCACCCCCATGGGACGCAGACGATGAACTAAAATCCAGTTACGAGCTTAAACTACACCATGTGATCGACCGGTATCGTCAAGATATCCAGACGTGTGACACGTTTTTGGTAGACATCCAAAAAGTTGTCAAATCTAACAAAATTAAACCAAGTGTAAAAAAATGTACAAATGACCAATTAAAAAGTGGGTTGTCGGTGGTAAAAAAATGTCTGGTCGTGGCACACCCCAAACTCATGCTCCATCAAACGCTGCTGGCCCGTGCCCAATTAGATATGACTGATGGTTTTGTAGAAGCCAAAAAAATGGTACAATGTCTGGTCACGTTAGAAGAATTGTTACAGACCGGATCAGACAATTGGGGATCAAAATGTATCGATGAAAATCAGATCAGCGCTGACTGGCCACGAGACCGATGTGGACTAGACGTTGCCACCGAATTATGGGTAAATGCGATCAACACAGCCTTTAAAGTGGCCGAAGACGAACGTGAAAAAGAAAAAAAAATTGCACACGCACAGCAGGTTCACGATGAGTGTTCAAACCAGATCCGACATTTGCAGTCGAGTTGTGCGTCTGATATCAAAAACATATCGTCATTGTCCGACGCCGAACAGTATAATGACAAAATTGCAGATTTAATATCCCGTGTTAGCTCTCATATTAGCAGTAGGTTGCATACAGTCGCTGATAGTCAAAAACAATTGTGTAAAAATGTGTGGACACAATTCAAAAAATTAGAAACAAGTTGTGAAAAAGATGCGACACTAGAAATAGAAAAGTGGCAACATGCAGAAGATAAAAGAATTGCCGATGCCAAAGCCGCAGAAAAATTACGGGTTGCCAATATCATAACACAAATATTGCACCATTACGATATCAACGATTCAAATGTCACAACATATGATGCATTAGAAAAATGGTTGCAATCGGCCAGATTTTACAACCTAGATCAAAATAAACAACTCGAAATTGCGATTCGGATAGTGCGTTTAGATTTTTGCACAGGATCACTGCAGGTGTTAGTTACCAATCTGGTTGCTACAAGAAATGAATGGCAAAATGAAGAAGATTGTATTAAAAAAGACGTACAAAAAGGTATCCAAAGTTTTGATCAACACAGTTTAAATGGTGCTGTAACATATGCCACACTGTTGCGGTCGGTAAATGGACGCAAAAATTCCCCGTTGCTCGCAGAAGTCTCAACCGGAGGTGTTTCCAAATTGGCTGATCAATTACATCAGTATGACGAAATGTGCACCAAATGCAAAACAAACATAGACACCGACATTCCCGTTAATGCGCGCTGGGCAACC
>Ga0308023_1000428_pt1 | contig 12655 bp, 12 predicted proteins | sample Neamet418_FD_201294 | JGI IMG/M metagenome (GOLD analysis project Ga0308023, IMG submission 201294) | Marine microbial communities from water near the shore, Antarctic Ocean - #418 | ecosystem: Environmental > Aquatic > Marine > Unclassified | place: Southern Ocean | collected 2014-10-03
TTAGTTTTTGATCAGTCTTTACAATAGGACTTTTTAGCAATAAAGAAAGGTCTTTATTCTGCTTAAAAACAGAATCAAGCAATACCATATCTGTATAGGATTGCTCCAATATATTCTGCTCAACTGCTAATTGCAATAAAGCTTTTGCGTATCTTATTGTTACTCTTGAATGCTTCATTATATACTAGTTAAGTTCGTTACTTTTTAATAATTGAGCAACTAACTCTTTTTGCTTATTTACATCAGAAAGTTCTGATCTTAAAATCTTTTCAGCAATATCAATTGACATATCAGCAACTTGATTTTTAAGTTCAGTAATCGCTTTCAGTTTTTCGTTATTGATTTGCTCTTTTGCTGAAAGTAAAATTTTGTCCGCCTCAGTATTTGCTTGATCCTTAGCTTCACTTACAATTTTATCCTTCATTTCTCTCGCTTCCTTCAACAAAATATCTCTCTCAATTCTTGCTTCTGCTAAAATTCTTTCGTTGTCCGCATTAAGCGCTTGGATTTCCTCTTTAGCTTTTTCAGCTAACTCCAATGCTTCCTTAATTCCTTCTTCTCTCTCTTCAACAGCCGTTAATATTGGCCCCCAAGCAAATTTCTTTAATAAAAGAATTAATGCAATAAAAAGTAATGATTGCCAAAAAAACAATCCTACTGAAAAGTCGTTTATTAATTTATCCATTTTGTGTTTTGTTTCTGTTTAATTTTTAAAGTATAATCAAAACTGCAAGCAACCCTTGCAGTTTTGATTATGAGGTGTATTATACTGCAAACAATGCAGCAAATCCGATACCTTCAATTAGTGCAGCAGCAATAAGCATAGCCGTTTGAATTTTAGCAGTAGCTTCTGGCTGTCTTGCAATAGCGTCCATTGCTGAACCACCAATTCTACCAATACCAATACCTGCTCCGATTACTACTAAACCTGCACCTACAATTTCTGGAATTACCATAATTAAATTAATTTAAATTAAACACTCTAGTTAATACTTTTATTAATGATCATCATGCTCCTCAACAGCTGAACCAAAGTAAAGTGCTGATAACATAGTGAAAATATACGCTTGTAAGGCTGCTACTAACAGCTCTAATAATGATAATGCAAATGCCAATCCGAATGACAAAGAACTTCCAATCCATCCTTTGAAAACAAACATCAATCCTAAAATACTCATCAATACAATATGCCCAGCAGTAATGTTCGCATATAAACGAATCATTAAAGAGAAAGGCTTAATAATTGTTCCTAATAATTCAATAGGAGCTAAAATAATTTTCATTGGAGTTGGCACGCCTGGCATCCAAAAAATGTGCCCCCAATAGCTCCTATTTGCATTAACGGTAGTCAACACATAAGTAACAAGTGCCAAAGAAAGAGTTACCGCAATATTGTTTGTTACATTTACACCAAGTGGAGTTAATCCAAATAAGTTAATAATCCAAATAAAGAAAAATACCGTAAGCAAGAAGCTCATGTATTTTTTATAGTGCTTCTCTCCTATATTAGGAATAGCAATGTCATCTCTTATATATAGAACGATTGGCTCCAATAATCTACCCATACCACTTGGTAAAGCAGATTTTTTATATGAGTTCGCCATTCTTGTAAACATGATTAACATTATTAAAAATACAATCATAATGAAGGTAACATTCTTAGTAATAGAAAAATCGATAGGATGTAAGCCGCTTGCCTCAACAATATGCCCATTATCTAAAGAATAGGTTCTACCATCAACAGTATAAGGAGTTGTTCCGTGATTAAAGTTAGCAGATGAAAAAATATCCAAATTACCATCAGTATATAAAATTACAGGGAGAGGAAATGAAATGTCATGTGTTAAAATAAAATCATGCGAATCCATTAAGTGATGCGCAATTGTTTCTTTTATCTCGGTTTTGATGTCTTTCTCACCATGACTTGCATGCTCTTCAGCTAAAATATTAAGGTTAGAAAAAACCGAAATTACTAGAGTAAAAAATAATGTTTTTATATTCATTTTACAGGACTATGATTGTCTTTTTAAAAATCGGGGCAAATCTAACTATTTATGTTAACCCTGAAAATAAATTAACCCTTTTCTTTAGTTGTGATATTTAACTAGAGGAAGCCCCCTAAATTTACACCTTGTTTAGCTCTTTAATCAGCTGTTGAGTTTCAACTATCAAAGCTACTGAATACGGAATAAAAAATGACAGAAACTCTGGACGAGTAACTAAACCATCTTCCATAAAAAAAGGATTAAGAAAAATAAAAAACAAAGTGAATTTAACCATGCTACCTCCTAAAAAGAAAAAGCCTACGCTTTCTGTTTTTTTTTCTTTGTTTTTATAGATGTATGTAAATATCGCTACTGTTATCAAAAAATTTCCAACATAAGAAGTTATAATTCTATTCGAAAATATATCATGATTTAACAAATGTAACACACTTAAATGAGCGACAAAAACCAATAACATAATTGAAAAGAGGACTAATATAAACTTCCCTAAAGCATTACTCTTCATCTTGTTTGTTTAGCCTGTCTAACTGTTGGATTACACTATACATTGCGACAAATAGAGCTAGTAAAACACCTAAAATTGTAAACCAAGGTTTTTCGAAAGTATATTTAGAATCAAGGCATTCTCCTAAATAAACGCCTAAATAAATGGTTATTCCTATCTGAAAAGGAACAGAAGTTAAAACTAGATACCGATTAAGCGGTCTTTTCTTTTTGCTCGGTTTTTCCTGCATTTTTAATGTCTTTAATTACCGCACCCATACTACATGATCCTGTAAATTCAGCTCCTGGCTCAATAGATAATTTATTGGTAATAATGTCGCCTGTTAGTTTTGCTGAAGTTTTTAATGAAAGTAATTGTGAAACTGAGATTTTAGCTTTTATCGTTCCTGAAATATCCGCATCTCTACACTCAACATCACCCTCAATAACTCCTTCTCTACCCAAAACAACCTTCCCTTCAGTAACTACTGAACCCTTCAAAGTTCCATCAACTCTGATGTCTCCTTTTGAATACACATCTCCTGTAATTACTGTTCCTGCTCCAATAATATTCACAGCAGCTGTCGTTTCGTTTTTCATGGTTTCGTTTTTATTTGTAAACATCTTAATAAAGTATTTGTTGGTGCAAAACTACTAAAATATTTTAAGACTTAATTGTTGTCTAAATAATTCTTTTTAAAGAAGTTGTAATACCCCTGAACATCCTTATTTTTATAAAATTCCTTAAAGTTTTCCATAGAAATTGCTAGTATTTTATAATCCGCCTTGCTAAGTTCATTGACAATAACACTGTTTGATTTTAAGAGTTGATTGTATTGCATGACATCCTCAACTCCTTCAAAATATTTAATCATTAAAAGATGCCTATCCAAGCCCATCATCATTGCACTTATTTCAAAAATTTCATTTCCAAAGTCTGCAGTGTGATAATCAGAAATTAGCGTTTTTAAATAGTTGATATCCACCCCTTTTCTTGGTAAAATAAGAATTGACATGTGCGCATTTTTGCTTCTATATAAGTAAGGCGATTCGGCCAAAGCTTGTTCGTTTGCTTTTTTCATAGCCGCAGGATCTTTGAGGACACTCAATAGATAACTTGCCTCATCAGTAACCTTGTCATCTTGCTTAAGATCCACAATAACATTTAGGTTTTTAATTAACCTTACCGTATCCTGAATTCCTGCAAAAGAAAGAGCTCTTAGAAAAATATATTTTGTTTTATATTTATCCTCTTTTATCTCATTTGTTTGCTGAATAACTACTAGGTAATCGTCTGCCAAATAACTTTGATACAGCAATTGATACGCAACTTCCTCCTTGTCTTTTGTTGCTACTAATTCATCACGGAAATTCGGATTAGTTAACATTTTAGCATATACTGAATTCGGGAAATGTTTAAGCAATAGGCTCTTCATCATTTCAGCCTCTTGAATATTCCTAACCTCTTGATGATTCAGATAAACACTATAATAGACTAAAGGCGCATAATTCTCGTCATAAGGAAAACGAGAAAGCAAACTCATAAATAGTTTTGTGCTTTGCGTATATTCCTGAAGATGCTCCTTATAAATAACCCCTGCCTGATAGGTTGATTCCTTTATTTGCTCATCCGAAATTTGGAAATCTTCCTTTGTTTTTGGAAGCTTTTCCGTATAATACTTTGGGTCTTTCGTATTCTCATTTTCCACTCCGCTACTATCTGTAGCAACTGAGTCGGCCTCAAAAGTAGTAGATGTTTTTTTATCCTTTCTCCTCCAATCATCTTCTAGTTTTCTCTTTCCCCATTTCTTCCTAAATTCTGAAAGTCCGAAACTTAAAGTTGCGGGATTATAAAAATACCATTTTCCCCCTGACGTATTGTTTCCAAACTGTTCACCTCTTCCTCCGTTTCTATTGCTTTCATGCATCATTTGCTGTTTTGAACGCTCAATTTCTAGTGCCTCTCGTTCTTTTTCAACCTCAGCTTGTATTATCTGACTAATTATTGCGTTTAATTCCGCTTTCGGAAGAAGCGCTAAAGCCTGTAAACTATCTTGCAAATTAATAATATCCAAGTGCATAACTAGCTCCTCCAGAATTTCATGTATTTGTGTTGCAGCTTCAAACTCTCTAAAGTCCTCCGACATATAAAAAAGAGTACTGTCGTACTGAATTTTAGAAGATTTATAGAGCGATCTATTGTAATCAATTCTAGCAAGTGCCAAAAATGACATTGCTTTTTGCGCATCATTTTCAATGCTGTTTACAGTAGACAATATATAATTATCAATTGCTGAAAGTGTGTCGGAATTATTCATATCCATTTCGGCAAGTGTGAAATAAATCTGATCCAAATACTCTTTGTTCTTGTCGTCTTTTGTCATTTTCAATAACTTCTGACGCATCTTATCGGTATCTCTACTTCCTGCTTCTAACGATCGCGCTAAATTCATTTTAGCGTTAAACACCATTTCGTAATCAGGACTAGATTTTAAAACTTGTTTGTATTTATTTTTTGCACTTCTGTAATTATTCTGTTGCTGATAAATTTGTGCCATTATGTAATTATAACGCACCTTCTTGCTCTTTCTTTTTATCAGATTATCTAACTTTTGCAAATCATCCAAAGCCAAAGGATAGTTTTCCTGTTGCACATAAAAATCGGCAGACACTGTTGCTAGTTCAACATCCAATTTCTTAGGAAATTTCTTATCATTTTTAAGCTCATCCAACTCCATTTCAGCAGTTGTAAAGTCTCCTTTTTCAACATAACTTCTAATCAACCAAAGAGAAGCTTCAAATCTGATTTCATTTTTTTTGTACTCATTTTTAATGAAGCTAAATGTTTTTATCGCATCCTCAAACTCACCTTTATAGAAATAAGCTTTCCCAACCAAAAGGTAATTATCATCAATCCATTTGCAATACTCTTTTCCTTTTATTTTTATGGAGTGCCTTTGAATAACAATCGACCCTTTTTTAATGGCCTTATCCATGTAAGAATGTGTTTTCTTTGATTTTTTCAAATCTCCTGTAGGATAAACTGGTATAATGGCTGTATAGTCGTCCCTATAATTTGCGTGCAGTTTTTTAACGCCTGATTTTAGACTTTCCTTTCCATTAAAATATCCATTGAATTTGGCTGTAGTATTATGATATTGACGATTAACCCAAGATTTTTTCTTAGTCGAACATCCTGTTGAAAACAGAATTAGAACCACTAAGAATAGCTTTATTATATGTTGTGTATTTACCTTCACTTGGGTAGTAAACTTCTTTTAATTAAAATTATTTTACTGCTAATCGTAAAATTCTCGCAAATATGCTTATAATTTTATGATATTTGCAAACTTATGCAAGATAAAGGAGGGGGAGAAAAATATTGGTCGAAATTATTACATAAATATCGTTTTGTGATAATGACAGACAGCTCATTTGAAGAAAAACTATCCGTAAAGTTATCTCGATTAAATGTTTTGGCTTTTGCAGGAATTATTGTTTTTGTCTGTTTTTTTAGCACACTTATTCTGATTTCTTACACACCACTTAGCGAATATGTTCCTGGGAAATCATCAGCTGAAGTACAAAAAGGATTGATTGCATTATCCTTAAAGTCTGACTCACTAGAAAGCATCCTACTAAAAAGAGCTGTTTACCTTGAAAACATAAACAACATAATTAGCGGAAACGAATTAATCACTCCTATTGAAGGAGAGGATATTACCCTAAAACAAGAGGGTGAAATTGTATTTGAAAAATCGAAAGAAGATTCTTTGTTGCGTGTTTCTGTTGAGGCAGAAGATAAAAGTTCACTTTATATTAAATCGGTTTCCGAAAATAATTACCTCATGTTTTTTACCCCTCTTACTGGACTAATAAGTGATGGATATAACAGTAAAACAAAGCACTTTGGAGTAGATTTGGTGGCGAAAGAAAAATCACGAATTAGTAGTGTGCTTGATGGTACGGTTATCATTAGCCATTGGACTTCAGAAACCGGACATGTAATTGCAATACAGCACAAAAACGATTATATATCGCTTTACAAACACAATTCATTATTACTAAAAGAAGTTGGTGATTTTGTAAATGCAGGCGATCATGTTGCAATTATCGGAAATTCAGGAGAACTTTCCTCAGGGCCACATTTACACTTTGAACTCTGGCATAAAGGGACGCCTGTAAACCCAGAAAACTATATTTCTTTTTAAAAAATGGGTTTAAAATCATCACTTAGTTTACCTTTTGCAAAATTTGTTGTTAAAAAAAATAACCGTTGGAAAAATAATGCCGTAAAAGTTCAGAACAACCTTTTGTTGTCATTGGTAAAGCAAGCTAAAAAAACTCAATTTGGTAAGGACCATTCCTTTGCTAAAATTGCAAATTATACCGATTGGAAAAACAATGTTCCTGTGCGGGATTATGAGGATTTGAAAGATTATGTCCAAGAAATAATTGACGGGAAAGAGGATGTACTTTGGCCAGGGAAACCTCTTTATTTCTGTAAAACTTCAGGAACAACTTCAGGCGTAAAATACATTCCTATCAGTAAGGAATCTATGCCACATCACATTACGGCTGCTCGTGATGCAATATTGAGTTATATTGCTGAAACCAAAAACACATCCATTGTAAACGGAAAAATGATTTTCTTGCAAGGAAGTCCTGAACTTTCCAAAACTGGCGATATTCTTACAGGAAGGTTATCAGGAATTGTAGCCCATCATATTCCTGCTTACCTAACAAAAAATCGATTGCCTTCTTTCGAAACTAATTGCATTGACGATTGGGAAACAAAAGTGGATGCAATTGTTGATGAAACACTTCCTGAGAACATGAGTTTAATATCGGGAATACCACCTTGGGTACAGATGTATTTTGAAAAACTACAAGATAAAACAGGGAAACTTATAAAAGATATCTTCCCGAAATTTGACCTTTTTATTTACGGAGGAGTAAACTATGAACCTTACCGAAAATCCTTTGAAAAATTAATTGGGAAACAAGTTGATGGCATAGAATTATATCCTGCTTCAGAAGGTTTTATTGCCTATCAGGATTCGCAAAAAGAGGAGGGAATGTTATTGTGTGTTAATCACGGAATATTTTATGAATTTATTCCTTCTGATGAGTTTTTTAACGAAAATCCAACCCGTATTTCCTTGGCTGATGTAAGGGTTGATGTAAATTATGTAATCATCCTAAATACTGATGCTGGGCTTTGGGGATATAATATTGGCGACACCATTAAAATTGTTTCGGTTGATCCGTACAGAATTGTTGTAAGTGGTAGAATTAAACATTTCACCTCAGCCTTTGGCGAGCATGTAATTGCTGAAGAAGTAGAAAAAAGCCTAGAAAAAAGCCTAGAAAAACACACTGCACAAGTCAATGAGTTTCATGTTGCCCCAAAGGTAAATCCTGAAAACGGATTGCCTTATCATGAGTGGTTTATTGAGTTTGAAGCCCAACCAAAAAATTTAGAAACTTTCACTAAAATGCTAGATGATGAATTGCAAAACCTAAATACTTACTATAAGGACTTGATAAGTGGTGGAATTTTAAAATCTCTGCAAATAACAATTATCCCTAAAAACGGTTTTAGAAATTACATGAAATCAATAGGGAAATTAGGAGGGCAAAACAAAGTACCAAGACTGGCAAACGATAGAAAAATTGCAGATAAATTAACAGCATTTTAAATGGAAGGAAAGAAAAAACAAATAGCAATTTTAGGTTCAACTGGCTCAATAGGGACACAAGCCCTTGAGGTTATCAGTGAGCATTCCGATTTGTTTGAGGTGGAAGTATTAACCGCAAATAATAACAGTGCTTTGTTGATTGAACAAGCAAAAAAATACAAACCAAATACGGTTGTCATCACTAATGAAGCTAAGTACAAAGAGGTAAATGATTCCCTTTTTGATTTGGGCATAAAAGTATTTGCAGGACAACAATCCTTAGAGGAAGTGGTTGAAGGGGAAAATATTGATGTGGTACTAACTGCTTTAATGGGTTATTCTGGTTTAAAGCCAACCATCAGGGCGATAAAAGCTAAAAAAAATATCGCCTTAGCCAACAAAGAAACTTTGGTTGTTGCTGGGGATTTAATCACCAAATTGTGCATGGAATATGGCGTTTCAATTTACCCTGTCGATTCTGAACATTCTGCTATTTTTCAATGTTTAGTTGGGGAGCAATATAATCCTATTGAGAAAATTTATTTAACCGCTTCAGGAGGTCCTTTCAGAGGGAAATTGAGAAATGACTTGCTTGACATTACTAAAGCACAAGCGTTAAAACACCCGAACTGGGAAATGGGCGCTAAAATTACGATTGATAGTGCTAGTATGATGAACAAAGGACTAGAAGTAATTGAGGCAAAATGGTTGTTTGATTTAAAAGCAGAACAGATTGATGTTGTCGTTCATCCACAGTCCATCATTCATTCGGCTGTTCAGTTTGAGGATGGCTCGATAAAAGCACAATTGGGTGTGCCCGACATGAAACTACCGATACAATATGCTTTAGGTTTTCCGAAAAGATTGCCAAATACCTTTAAGCGTTTCAATTTTCTGGATTACCCAAACTTAACTTTTGAAAAACCTGATTTGGAAACTTTCAGGAACTTACAATTGGCGTATAATGCCATGGAAAGAGGAGGAAATATGCCTTGTATTTTGAATGCAGCAAACGAAATTGCGGTAGCAGCCTTTCTGCAAGATAAAATTGGTTTTTTAAATATGTCCGATTTAATTGCCAATTGTATGGAAAAAATTACTTTTGTTTCCAAACCTAACTTAACCGATTATGTTGCAACAGATGAGGCAACACGAATATTAGCAAACGAACTATTATAAATGGAATTTTTAATAAAAGCAACACAACTCTTAATGAGTTTATCAATCCTAGTCGTACTTCACGAACTAGGACATTTTATACCCGCAAAATTATTTAAAACACGAGTAGAGAAATTCTACTTGTTTTTTGACCCTTGGTTTTCGGTTGTAAAAAAGAAAATTGGCGATACTGAATATGGTATTGGCTGGCTTCCTTTGGGTGGTTATGTCAAAATATCGGGTATGATTGACGAAAGTATGGATAAGGAACAGATGGCGAAAGACCCTGAACCTTGGGAATTTAGAGCAAAACCGGCTTGGCAAAGGCTAATCATTATGTTGGGTGGAGTTACTGTAAATCTGTTTTTAGGAATCTTTATTTACGCAATGACGCTTTACACTTATGGCGACAAGTATTTACCAATTGAGAACATGAAAGATGGTTTGTATGCGGATGAATTGGGAACAACTCTTGGTTTTAAAACTGGAGATAAAATAATTTCTGCTGATGGAGTAGCGGTAGAGCGTTATTCTGATGTTTTAGAAAGCATCATAACTTCCAGAACAATTTTGGTAGAACGAAATAGCCAGGAAATAGCACTAACTATGCCTATTGATTTAATTGATCAATTCCTAAGCAACCCTGCAAGAATAATTTCAGCAAGGGTTCCTACTATCGTTGGGCAAGTTATAAAAGGTTCGAATGCTGAAAAAGGAGGCTTGAAGAAAAAAGATATTATTAAAGCAATTAACGGAACTCACTATGCTTATTTTGATGAGTTTACAGAGAGTTTAAGTGAATACCTTGGAGAAGAAATTTTGGTAACAGTTGGAAGAAAAGGGAAAGAAATGGACCTAAACATCATAGTTTCAGAAGAAGGAACCCTAGGGTTTACTACTCCAAATCTTGGCATCAAGAATTTAGAAAAATTGGGAACCTACAAGATGGCTTCTTTCAAATATAGTTTCTTTGCTGCTTTCCCTGCCGGATACAACAAGGCAATCAAAAAATTAGGAAGTTATATTTCTCAATTTAAAATGATTCTTTCGCCAAGTACTGGTGCTTACAAAGGAATGGGTGGTTTTGGAGCTATTGGCTCAATGTTTCCTGCAACTTGGAATTGGGAGACCTTTTGGAATTTAACTGCTTTTCTTTCGTTAATGCTTGCATTTATGAACATATTACCTATCCCAGCTTTGGATGGAGGACATGTTGTGTTTTTACTTTATGAAATGGTAGTAGGGAAACCTGCTCCTGAAAAAGTAATGGAATACGCTCAAATGGTAGGAATGATTTTATTATTAAGTCTGTTGGTTTTTGCTAACGGAAACGATATTTTAAAACTCTTTTAATCCTTGGGTGACTTAACTACATATCACCTTATTATCATCTTTTCGGTAACGATTATTATTTCCTATTTCTTTAATCTGTACGCTAAAAAATCAGGGATTCCTGCTGTACTTTTATTGATTGGATTAGGGATTGTAATCAATTATAGTTTGCGCTTTTCTGGATATGAAAAACCTGATTTATCACAAACTTTAGAAACATTGGGAGTGGTTGGGTTAATCCTAATTGTACTGGAGGCCGCCTTAGATTTAAAATTGTTGAAAGAGAAAATCGGCTTGATTGTTAAATCCTTTTTAGTTGCTTTAATTGGGCTTGCAGGAACTTCTTATTTATCCGCATTGGCTTTAAACTATGTAATGGATGTTGAGGTGTTAAACGCTCTGCTTTACACCATACCCTTATCTATTTTAAGTTCTGCAATCATCTTGCCTAGTATTGATGATTTGGAGGAATATAAGCGTGAATTTATGATTTACGAAAGTACTTTTTCGGACATTATTGGGATAGTTGGTTTTTATAGCGTGCTTACTATGGTGGGTTCTCAAACTGGGGAAAGCGTATATGGTGAGGTGTTTGGAAACCTAGCCCTAACTGTTATATTCTCAATTATCATTTCCTATATTCTTATTTATATATTCCAAAATATAAAAGGACACGTTAAACTTTTCTTGCTGATTGCTATCCTTTTACTATTGTATGCAATTGGGAAAATGTTCCATTTATCCTCTCTTATTATCATCCTTATTTTTGGTATGATATTGAATAATTACAAAGTGTTTTTCAGGGGAGGTTTAATGAAACTCTTGAATATAGAAAGAGTAGAACAAGTGTTGGAGGATATGAAAGTGGTAACGGCCGAAACTGCTTTTGTGGTTAGGACTTTCTTTTTCATTATTTTTGGATGGTCGGTTTATTTAGGTTCATTACTAAGTTTTAAAGTGATTGGAATTGGCTTATTGATTCTTGCGATAATCTATTTAGTAAGGGCTGTTACACTCTTTATTTTTAACGGATTCAACATCAAGACACAATTGTTTTTAGCCCCAAGGGGATTGATAACCATACTCCTGTTTTTTGCCATTCCTGAAGAGTTAAGTATAGGTGCGGAATTTCAAGGAGTATTGCTATTTGTTATTTTGGTAAGCTGCCTTATTATGACCTGGTCCTTAATTTCCTATAAAAACAAACTCGCTCAAATTGGGGAATATGAAGAGGAGGATTTGTTGGAGGAGGAAGAAATTATTGAAGAGGAGGAAGGTGAAATTCCTTTGTAAACAACATTGGTTAGCAGTCATAAAAAATGGATAAACAATTCCTTTTTAATTTTAAAACAGATATCTCTAATATTGATATCACCTTAAAACTCAACAATCCTTTTAGTGCATCTATTCCTAATATTGCAAAAGTAGCAACAAAGGAATTTCAAGAATTCATAGCTGTAGAATCTAAAAAGTGGAATTATGATTTTAGCATTCAAAGAGGAAAGATGTTTGGAGTTCTTGTGATTAAAAAACAAGATAATACTTATTGTTATTTAGGAACAGTTTCAGGGAAATTACCTAAAAATGCAATTTGTGAAAGGTTTATTCCTTCCGTATTTGATGCCTCTGTTGATGATTTTTTTATTAATAAAGGCATGACAAAGTTGAGTGAGATTGGGAATCAAATTAAAAAAGCAAATAATCATTCTGAAATTATTTCTCTAAAAGAAAAAAGAAAACAAAAATCGGTTTCCTTACAAAAACAACTTTTTGAGAATTATCATTTTCTTAATCTTTCGGGAATACAGAAAAATATATTGGAAATATTTAAAAATTCATCTCACGGAAACCCACCGGCTGCAACAGGAGAATGTGCTGCTCCTAAACTATTACAATATGCAATTGAACATCAATTAAAACCAATCGCTTTAACTGAGTTTTGGTGGGGAAGCTCTGCTGAAAATAAAGAAAAGAAGAATAGAGCCTACTACCCAG
>Ga0308023_1000431_pt1 | contig 12625 bp, 12 predicted proteins | sample Neamet418_FD_201294 | JGI IMG/M metagenome (GOLD analysis project Ga0308023, IMG submission 201294) | Marine microbial communities from water near the shore, Antarctic Ocean - #418 | ecosystem: Environmental > Aquatic > Marine > Unclassified | place: Southern Ocean | collected 2014-10-03
CTGTTATAATTTTACTCATAATTCCTTATTTATAATGTTAGTAAATAATCGTTGAATTTACCGAGAACGGTTTTACTCATGTATTGTTCGTTATATTTTAACCAACCACCTACTTTATCCATGGTCGTTTGATAATGTTCAGAAGTATCACCAGTCTTATAAGTTCTATACTCATCCATCCAATATTCGATTGTTCCCCAACTTGGTTTGTTTTCGATAAAGATGTAACTTGGGAAGTATTTCATTGCAGTTCCAGAATCAGTTTTCATATCATCTTCTCTGTATTCGTAGATATCTTCCATACCATTATAAGAACCACCTGAAAGAATCCACTTCCATTGTTCAATTGTTTTGAAGATTTCGTTTGAAACCGAACTTCCATCTGCGTTACATACATGAACTCTTACAGAAGAACCTCCACTATATACATCAGATTTTGATGATACTTTAAGTGTTGGATGACTATTTTTAACGTACTGTTTGATTACCGAAGCGGTGTACTTAGCGTTCATACCTATGTAGGTATTTGCTGGGTTTTGGTTTAATGCCTTGATTGGTAAGATAAAATCATTACCGTTGATTGAAAATTTGAATTGTTTACTCATTTTAATTGTTTTTAGGGTTTAACTATCTCTCTATTACATATGTAATATACGACTTTTTATTGGATTACACAAGTCTTTTCGTGTTTATTTTTAAAAGAATGTAGGATAATCCAATCTGAATTGGTCGAAGTCATTTGGTAAATAACTTTCAGTTCTACATCCTTTAGAATCAACATCAATAGCTGCGTGTTCCTCTGGATTAGAATATTGGAATGAAAATTCCTTGTTACCAACTGTTATACATTGAGAGTATTCTTTACCCTCATGTATATATAACATTCCTATTTGTCTTGCGATGTTTCGTACTTTATAATCTTCTGGTCTCATATTAAGATTTTTTAACGATTTGTAATGAAGGATTGAAAACTGTTTCTAATGGTTGTTTACTGATATCAATAAGAGTATCAATGTAATCTTTACACATGTAAGTTCCATCCGAAGAACCAAATCCGTCTCCATCTTCCCAATCAGAACTCCATTGTTCAACAACGTTTCCTGCCTCAATGTAAATTGAAGATAAATCGTTTAAATGGGTTTCTAAAAGATTCCATCCGATAACTGTTTTTGATTTTCTTACTAATGATAAGGGTTGTACTAAATAATTCATAATTTTACTATTTTTAAGGTTTATTGTAGTTGGGGTGGTTTCTCTCCCTCTCTCTAAACTACATAGTAAATATACGAAAAATATATGACGTGGCCTAATCTTTTGGTACTTATTTTTAAAAAATATTAAAATATTTGGTTTATTCTTTTGGAAGTTTTGCAGAACCAACATCTATTGGTTTTCTATCCATATGAAGTCCTTTTGCGAAATGAGCTCCTTCTTTAATATATCCAGTAAGAAATGCTCTTCTAAATTGATTTGATATATTTTCTTCCGAACCATGTACTACATTTGAATGTAAAAATGCAATTTGTCCTTTACGAAGATATCCATCAATTTTAGGGAAATTATGGTCTTCTGGTAATACACATGGTTTGCCTCGTTCATTTATCCAATTTTTAGGATTTGAACCAGTTCGTTTCTCATCTACTTCAATTGGCAAACGACCTAAATAATGTGAACCTTCTAAATACCAAACAGAACCGTTTGCAGGAGTGTGATTATCCAATGCAATTGAAACATTGATTATTTCATTTGTATTACATTGTGTATAAAATATGTTTTGATGTTGATCTCTACCTAATTGACCAGGTGGTTTAAAGTATGCCCATGTTTGTACACCAAGTACTTTACAATCCATGAGAAATTCACAAGATGCAATCACTTTAGGGTGTTTCATTAATTTAGTAAGTAATTTAGATTCTCTATGTGGATACATAAACGGGTCGTATTCTCCCCATTCTCCGCTATCATCATTTTGTTGTCTTTGAATTCGTATTCTTTCTAATTCATCAGAAAGTGAATCAACTTCTTCATCAGATAATAAATTTAAAATAGATACTCCTTTGTATCTCCAATCAAATTGTAATTGTTGTTTTTCTAAATCGGTAAGTATTCCCATAACATATTTTGTTTATATCTATATATATTTACTTTTTATAAAACTGTAATAAATTTGGTAAATATAGTTTTAAATTTGGAATTTCATATGCTACCAATTTTATTGCAATACGATTTGATTCAGAAACAGATTTATCAATTATAGTTCCAGTACTATCGTATTCTTGTTCGGTTGGTCCTGATATTCTCCAACGTAATGAAATTGCAGTAAATTGAGGTACACCACTATAATATGTGTAAAATTTATTAGTTACTTCATATATAGGAGAACCTTTATCATTTACTTTTTGAACAAAATATCTAGTAACATATCCACGTTCATAATCTTGCTTTACCAATTTAGGGATATGTGTTTCAACATCATGTCTAACCTTCTTGATATTTTTACTAATATTTTTATATCTTTTAATATCCATTACCATTTTCCATTTTAATTAATATCTATCATTCTCAGTTTTCCTTTTACATTAGTTGTCCATAGATTCTGTGAAATGGTATGTTCTACTTGTACTACTTGAAATATCTTAGTTTTAAATTTATTTGGTAAATCATTGATATTAAATGTATCGCCGATTTTGATACCACTAACACCAGGAATCGAAAAATTAAATTCAATTGGAAGTAATGGAACATTTAATTGAGAAAGATTAGCTTCTGTAAAAGCAGCTGAAGTTATTATTCCCTCATTGAATTGTTGGATTTTTTTTAATAATGCGCTATCATGCCATGCACCAACAACGACCATTTCTTCAATGGTTGCATTGTTTGCAGTCCAATAATCATACCACTCATTAACCATATCCATATTACCACTTCTCTTTTGTATTTTTGGAACTATACATGCATTTTGTACAAAAAATTCATAATTGGCTTTTACTGTTGCTATTTTTGTTTCCGATTTTTCCTTTTCCGCTGCTTCTGCCTTATCAGCTGCTTCATTTGTATTTCGTGCGGCATCTAACATGTCTTGTGCAAGCTTATCTGCCTTTTCCTGATTGGATGGTTCTTTTATTGCATTTAAAACTTCAAGAACAGAATCTACCTTTTTTTTATTTGCAACTAATCCAAATAATGAAGCTTCTTTTTGTTCTGGACTTTCAATGGATCTTTTTGCAGATAACTTAGAACCGATTGTTTGTCCTTTCATTGCACCAGGAATTGTAAGATTTAATTCGGCCGAAAGAAATGGTGAATTAACACCTCTTGATTGGAATCTCGCCTTACCTATATCTGATTTACCTGGAGTTGTTCCTGAAAACGATGCATCCACCACTTGTAATTCTTCACAACCATTGGCAGCTGATCCAAGATTAGCCGTATTTTTAGCGTTCACGTTTTGGTAATATGTATCCGCATCCGATTCTCCTCCTGGAGTAAATATATCAATATGACCTCGTTGTAATATTTGAAAATTCCACATCAAGTTGGTTGCAGATGACATTCCGTTTAATAATGTGTAATATATATCCTTAGTAACCAATCCAGCTGATTTTAATGTATCATTGAAAAAATCAAAATTAATATATAAATCTCTAAGAAATCCCCATTCTCCTGGTTTTGCCTTTAATGGTAAATAAGTTCCATCAAAATCAGCTTGATCCTTAAAGTTCAATGAAGTATTATTTGGAAAATACGAACTCTTTGTTTCATCACCATATACAGCAGGATGATTATCTACGGTAAATTTCGTTTTCATAAATTTTCCCTCAAGCATATCAACTGTTATTGGGGCTGTAAAATCCGCATCTTCTGTTGACATTGCCTTTACTAAATCAAACGATGGGTGATGTTTGTTGGGAATATATAAAAAATTAGAATCTGCAGAGAACATATTTTTATGGGCTCTACATATTGTATTTGCCCATATAACAGTTCCAGGTGTTTTAGGAGTAGCACATTCATCCCGTTTTGAATCAGTATCTTTACCTTCTTGCATATCTAATATGGTAAATGCAAGAGCTACTCGAATAAATCTCTTCTCAGAAAACATAGGTATATCTGATGTTATTTCTAATTTTTTACCACTTTCACCTTTGGTATTTAATTTCCCATTTTTTACACTTTCAATTAAATCTTCTCGAATTTCTTTATCCATATTAACGAAATTACTAGCTTGTGTGGCCCATTTTTTACTAACTAATGCTTTAATTGATGGGAGTCTCTTCGCAGCTGGAAGTTCATTATACATTTGCATAAATAATGAAGTACCAACTCCACCATCGACCATGTTATTTGCAGCGATTCGGAATCCACTAAATTTATCACCAGAATTGATATCAGGAGTACTAGTATTAGTTCCTCTATGATGTTGTAAGAATGCGGGTAATTCTCCAACAGAAGTTAGATCTACTTGTATGTTATATGTTTCACCATCACCATAACTCATACCTCCACCAGTAATTACTCCAAGTACGGCATCATATGTACCATCCGAGTTCTTTCTCTTTTCTGTTACATGTTTTATATTATTATAAGCGGCAATTGCACATTTATTGATTGGTGTTTTTTGACCTACACTTTTTGGTTGATTATCTCCCCATTCTACTAAAACCATATTTCCTGGTTCTAAGAAATATTCCATTATTTTCTCACATTGTCCAAGAGAATATGCAATGATTGTAAATGATGATTTTTTACTCAATCCCTCATTACCATTTGATATTGTAATGGAATCAATAGATGGTGAAGGTCGTAATCCTCTGTCATTATCAACCGCGGTTACATCTTTACCAGATGCATCTACCCCAATCCTACCAGATTTAGAAGTATCTCCATATTTTTGTGCAAAGGTTTCATGATCCTTTGATGATTCAATTGATAAAAAACCATCTAAACATGATATAACTCGGATCCAAGGCATTGTACCTGAAACTCTTAGATTATCTCCTGCCTTCGATTTTATTGTGTCAATTACCTTATCTTGTATATTTGATAGTTGAGGAAATCCCATAACTTATTTATTTCTAAAATTGTTTATAATTTCATTGTGGTCTATTGGTATTCGTAAAACAGTACCATCCGTTACCGATAATGAAGCATCGTGTATATTATTTGCAGTTGCAATTATCCACCATAGTGATGAATTTGAATAAAATTGGTTTGCAAGAGAATCTAATCTATCACCTGTTTGTGATACTACATATATATCACTATTCTTTTTTGGAATGTTAGGATATATTCGTGTATTATATACTGTCCTATTATCATCCGTTTTATATGTTTCGTTATTTTCGTATCTACTTGCCATAATATATTTTATTAAGTTACCGTACTTGTATCGAATCCATATATTTTTTCTTCACTACCCTGTGTTTCGATAAATTTAATTCCAATACTCACATCTACCATTTTTGGTAAATATTTTACACCAATATCCGTTATTTCTGATCCATCTGGATTATATCCAGTTTCCCAATTTGATTCATCTGGAATACTTGTTGTTAGTGATTCAATAAATCCTTCTTGTCCCGTTACCACACCATTTGTTTTCCCATTGTACATATCACCCAATCTAAATTGTATGATTGGTGGTGTTGTTATGGCCCTATTCGTTTCTCCGGTTATAATTGGATATGTATATGATGTTAATACGGCTAATTTACTCCAAATACCTTTCAATTCATCAGCTGATGATGCGAATAGTTTTATACTAAAGGTTACACTTCTCTCAACACCAGCGTACATATAAAATTTATATGGGTTACCAACAAATTGATTTCCACTCCAATCTGGAGAAGATGTTTCACTAAGTCCACTCAGAATTGCTCGAAAAGCAATTGGTTTTTCATTACTACCATATCGTTTTATCCATAATGGAATAAAATCATGATACGTTTCACTACCAACTTTGATAAATTCCTTCTTGTCATCTAATGCATATGTATCGGATGGTAGAATTGTGTTTAACTTATCCTTCTTGGTTAATTTATATCTACTTTCTATTTTTTCTTTAATAACATCTCCATCGTTTCCTGTATATGGTGAGGTTGGATTGTGATTTGGTAATTTATCAGTAGGTACACTAAGTGCATCTCCTTGTTTACCAAATTTATGATCCGAACGTTTTACACCTGATGTTGGTGATACTTTTGTTATATCAATACGAGTGAATTCCGATACCGGTCCTCCTTCATCAGTATAGTTGATATCTTTAAGAGTTTTACTATATGTCTTTTCTTTAGAATAATTTATACTCTTGTGAGTTTCACCTAATGAGTTGTTTTCTGTTAGTTTATTATCAGTTTCCTGCTTAATATCGATAATATCTTGTTCACTTGGTGATTCAATATTCGTTTCATCACTATCGTTTATAGTAAGTCTATCCGAAATATTTGAATATGATGTATCCGATGAGTAGTCTGTACTTTCTTGAGTTTCACCTAATGGTTTATTTTCTGTTAATTTATTATCAGTTTCTTGTTTAGTATCGGTGTTTTCTTGGTCACTTGGTGATTTTATATTTGTCTCATCACTATCATTTATAGTAAGTCTATCTGAAGTATTTGAATATGGTGTATCCGATGAGTAGTCTGTACTTTCTTGAGTTTCACCTAATGGTTTATTTTCTGTTAATTTATTATCAGATTCTTGCTTAGTATCAGTATTTTCTTGGTCACTTGGTGATTTTATATTCGTTTCATTGCTGTCATTTATAGTAAGTCTATCTGAAGTATTTGAATACGGAGTTTCTGATGAGTAATCTGTACTCTCGTGAGTTTCCCCAACTGGAAGTTTTTCTGTTAATTTATTATCAGTTAATTGATTAACATCAGTATTTTCTTGATCACTTGGTGATTTTATATTTGTTTCATTACTGTCATTTACTCTGAATTTGGTTGTAATTGAACTATATGGTGATTCGGTAGATAATTCAATACTATCCGTATCTCCTGTTTTTAATTTATTCTTATTAAGTAAATCGGTTGTTTTACTTTTAAGTTTACCAATACTATCAGCTGATGGTAGAAGTGTAGTTTCACTAATCGTATCAGATGATTCGTATTTTACTTCTCCAATTGTAGATGAATATGTACTCTTATCACTATATTCAAATCCATCATTTGCAGTTGGATTTACACCTACGGTTGCAGGATCACCAAGTAGTGCACTTTTTAATTTATCTTTTGCAAGAGAAATTCCCTGTCCTACTATATTTTTTCCTATCGTTGAGAAATTACCCCCTCCGGTTTGTTTTAAGAACTTTCCAAGTTCCGTACCATTTCCACCTACCAATTCTTGAGTTATTGGAGTAGATGATGGTAAATCCTCTATCTTACCTACTAAACGAGTTGGTATTTGATTAGATGGAATTCCCAACTTATCATTTACTTTATCACGTGCATCTGCAATAGAATTTATCTTACCACCTGTTAGTGAACTCAATGCCTTTCCGATTAATCCACCTCCGCCTCCAGTTCCTCCAGTTCCAGATTTCATATCTTCTAATATAGGAGTACTTCTATTTACGATACGAATTGATTCATTACCGTAAATAAGTGGATTGTTTATTTCAACTGCAGATTTGATTCTAACACCTGTGGTTTCTTGTTCTATTAATGTTTCTGTTTCAGCTTTTACTGCACCTTCTGCCGTATTTCCTCCAGGAAATAATAATTCTTTATTCTGAAATAATTCGTATATAGTTGGCATATTATTAGGTTCTATTTATATCATATGTATTCATGGTGCCTTTTTCTGCATGGTCCACGACTGATTTTGTAACTTTATCTTTATCTAAGTAAATATTTCTCTGTGAAATTGTTGCTGATATCAATTGGTCCATCTTAGTTAACATGTTAGTTTCATATTCACTCAACGAACCAGCTTCTAATCCTCCAGTTTCCGATGATTCACTTTCACCACTTCCTCCTAATCCGAAGAATTCTGCTACTTTTATAATAGTACCAGCAATTGCAGCAATTCCACCCAATACTAATAATCCAGGTAAACCTGCGATTCCTAAGAATGCCATCGCTATTCCTAATCCAAATAGAGAAGCAGTTAATCCAAGTAGTGCCATTGATAACATAGCTATCGGTCCAATCATTGCGGTTATTGTTCCAAGTACAGGAGATAGTTCTGTTATTGAAGCAACTACTGATGAAAGAGAACCTCCAATTAAATTAAGTCCATTTCCCATCATTGTTAATCCAGTTCCTAATAGAGCAATTGCAATTGCAATTCCCATTACACTTGGTAATGCAAGTGCTGCTGCAATACCAAATGCGGCCAAACCAAGTGCCAATCCAAATAGTGAATATGCAAATATTGCAATTGGAACAGCTAATGATACAACTCCAGCAATTGCAGGAAATATTGATGTAATCGTTTCCACGATACCACTAAGTGCACCACTAATTGCACTAAATCCAGCGGCTGCTATTAGTAAACCTCCACCAAGAATTACCATTGCCAAACCTAATCCTGCTAATGCAAGTAATCCTGCTCCGAATACAAATGCACCTGGCCCCATCATTAATAATCCTAATCCGAATACTGCGGCTCCGAATATTAATAACCCAGCGGCTGCAGCGATTACTGAACCAATCTCAAGTCCTGCGATTAAACTCATAGCGAATGCAAATGGTACTAATGCAATACCCAATACTGCAACTGCAAGAGCTCCTTTTAACATATCTCCTTTTGCCTTACCAAGTAAATAAGCAACTCCAGCCATTGCAGTTAAACCCACAATTCCTTTTGCTACTGATTCCCATTTTACTGTTGCGAATTCTTGAAACGCCTTTGCTGAGATGTATAAAGCTGCGGCTAGTATCACCATTGCAGCGGCACCTTTCAATACTGATTTCATATCAATCTTATTGAAACTCTCAATCATACTAGCTCCAGGAGCTTTACCTTTTCCTTTACCTTTTGGTATTTTTGTTTTACCTTTTGGTATTTTTGTTTTACTTGCTATATCTTTTCCTGCGAATTTTTCTTTTACACCGGACATTGCTTTATCTTTAAAACTCCCAATACTTTTACCTACTTTGGAAGTTTTCAGATAATCACCAGCTTTTTTTGCAAGTCCTCCTCCTCCAACTCCCATTTTAGAAAGTCTTGATTTGGCTGCTGCAATGGCCATTAAACCTAAGTTTTTCAGTAATTGGAAACTTCCTTTAACCATACCACCCATATTCACTCCCATTGAAGCAAATCCTGTACTCATTTGACCAGCGGCAATGATTCCACTACCTAATCCTTTAAGTACACTACCCAAAGGTCCGGTTGCAAATGCAGTAAGTGATTCGTACCATGTATCGAATGTTGATAATTGCATAGTACCATCATCATTCAACTTATCCATATTGGAACTCATCTTAAGAAGTTCGTCAGCTGATAATCCTAATGCATCAGCTGCTGCTCTCTTCTGAAATATACTCATTTTTTCAAATGCGGCTACTCCACCCATTTGTTGAAGAGCATTCTTTACAGATGCACCAATTTTTCCGTCAAATGCTAATTGTCTTGCTTTGGATAGATTGACATTCCTGCCCAACATTGCACCTAATTCTAATTCTTTCGTAATGGATGTTTCAAAATCTAAAAGTGAATCTGTTACATTTGTTAATGTATTCATGTTCACTCCAAGTTTTCCTGCTGCAACTGCAGCAATTCCCATGTTTATTCCACCATCTTTACCATATTCTGCAAATGATTTGGCCGAACCAGCAACATCAGCCATAATAGCTGAAGGAACTAATCCGTTTTGTTTGGCAAGTTGTTTTGTAGATTCTGCTAAGTTTTGAGCCGTTTCTACACTACCACCATTTAATCTTGCAAAGTTACCTGTTAATTGTGCCGCTTGGTCACCACTAATACCCATGTTAGTGGCCATTAAGTTGGTATTCAATTGAGTTTGGAATGACATTTCACTCAATCCACCAAATTCAGCAGATAATCCTTTTGCAGTAGATAATGCATCAGGGAATATTGTACTTAATAACGTTACTTGTGATGTTGCTCCAGTTAAACCTCCAACAAAACCGCCCATTTCACGAGTTGTTTTACCAATTGCCTCGGCAACGTACCCCAATCCCACAACTAACCCACCTACAATACCTCCAGAGGTTTTGGTTAATGCCGATGCAGTGTCTAATATACCACCGATTGTTTTTTTAATGGTATCATATGCTTCGGTTTGAGCTTCTAATTGTTTTTGTTCCTCTTCTGTTAATGATGATATACCATCTGCAATTTTATACTGTTCCTTCATTGCAGCAAGTAACTTCTTACTACCAATGCCTAAATTTTTTGATTTCTTATCAAGTGCAGAAATTTCTGCTTCAATATTTCGTTTAATTTCCTTTCTACTAACTATATCCTCAGCTGATGTTTTAAGTAAATCTTGGTTTAGGTTAGAAATTGATGCAATTGCTTCTCTTTGTGCGGGATACATTGAAGTTTGCTTAGAGAGAAGTTCGATTTTAATTCGATCGGTGGCGGCCAATGATGCCTGTAAACCTGTTAAACCTTTTAAAGCTTGTTCTTGGGCCATCAAATCACCAATTTGTTCTTTAGTGGTATCTCTAGCTTCTTTAACTTTTTCGTTAATATCTTTTAATAAAGCTATCTTTTCTTTATAGGCATCGTTTGTTTTTTTAACTTCACTACTAAGCATGCCGGTTTTCTTGGTTTCTTCGGCCAAGATTTTTTGAGAATCGCGCTTTAGTGCGTTTCCTTCTCGAAGTAATTTATTGATATTCGCCTGATTAGCCATTTATAGTAATTTCCTATTCTAAATCTTTTAACATTTTTTCCAATTCTCTAGAAGCCTTATCTAATTGTTCCATTTTTTTAACAATGGGAACTGGTATATCTTTACGTTTTTTAGCCTGCTTTAAAGCATTATTTGTTACGTTTGATTTTAATCCATCAAAGAACGAATCGGAGAATTTTTTAGCTGCTCCAAATAGACCTTCTTGTAGTTTTGTTTTTGACATTGTGATTATCCTATATATTTGTTCTTATATAAATATAGTGCAAAAAAAAAGTGAAGAATTTTACTTCTTCACTCTTACATTTGGACTTCTACCTCCACCTTTTTTGTTTGCCTTATCATGTTCGGCCTTTTCAGCCTTCTTAGCATCTATTAGTTTCTTGAAATAGAAATTTCTCCAATGGATTGGCATGAAGTAAACTTCTGACCAAGTGAATCCATTACCGTAATTAACCATTTCCCAAATCTGACTATGAAGTTGAATCGAGTAATCACTCGGTAGGGTAAAAAAACCCAATCCCGAATGGGATATCAAGTGCCTCCTCTTCACCCGTAATATCTGATACGAAATTAAATGTTAATTCTAAATCGGGTGTAAACTCTTGTATGTGTTTTCTAAGTGCCCTTGAATCTCTTGCAAGTAAACTATTCTTTACATAGTTGTTAATATATCCTCTGTCTTCATTACCATCGATTTCTTGTATCATATACCTTAAACGAGTAGTAACATCTTGTGATATTGGTTCACCTTTAGTTAATCGATTCAATGCCTGTATTTCAGCATTAATATCTTGTTCATCTTTATGAGTTAATAATTTGAATTTAATAGGTTTCTTACCTAATGGTAAATCAAACTCATATCTATTTTCTGAATTAAGAAGTGATTCATCTATCTCCTTAGTTTGAATCTTAGAAAGGTCAATGTTTACATTTTGTACTTCACCAGATGATGGGTCTGTTACATCTACTTGATAATCCTTACCATATCCCAAGATACGTGTTGCCAATAAAATAGCATTCTTATCACCAATGAATATATCACCCACGTTTACATCTTTATCTACAACAACCGATTCGAATAACTTATCGAGTACGATACCTTTCTTGATTAGATTCTGAGAAGCTAATATATCCTCCTCTTTTGCAGTCATATATTTAATTTCAATAGAACCCTTTGAAAGAGGATTGGAATCAGGATAAAGTTTACCCTTAGATGGAAGATCTATTACTTCCGTTGGAAAATCATATTTTGCCATAACTTTGTTTATTTTGTTCGTATATAAATATATAACTTTTAAAAAATGATAAAAAAAAGGCTCTCGATAAGAGAACCTTTTTTAATTTATAAATTTAATCTTTCTTAGAATTCTAAGATTGCGTAATCATAAGATAATGTTACGGTGATTTCAGCAGGGTCATTTGAATCCCAAGCCAAATCATTAAATACAGCGTTGTTTATAAACGCTCCTTTAAGAGTCCATTGTTCAATCTTATCACCAACTGGTCCTAATAGATAGATTTGTACATCTTTCTTATAGAAATCTGCATATCCATCTCTACCTGTAATAGATTCGTGTGATGTTCTCACCCATTCCATTACTGCTTGAGCTCCACTTGGAACGATTGGGTCAAATAATGTAATCTCTACATCTTGCCATTCTCCCTTACCTTTTAATTTACGTTTAACGTTAATGTGGTCAAGGGTTATAGTTTCAAACTGAATTGAAGGTCTATTTGCTGCTTTTATTAGATATGAAGGGATACCATCGATTTCCATGATGAAACGATTTT
>Ga0308023_1000436_pt1 | contig 12541 bp, 9 predicted proteins | sample Neamet418_FD_201294 | JGI IMG/M metagenome (GOLD analysis project Ga0308023, IMG submission 201294) | Marine microbial communities from water near the shore, Antarctic Ocean - #418 | ecosystem: Environmental > Aquatic > Marine > Unclassified | place: Southern Ocean | collected 2014-10-03
AGCTATGAATTTAGATAGACATAATTGCTTTTAATCTACTAACCCTTGCAGGAATGGGTAAATAAGGACTACCAATCAATAGTATTATCAATAAACTGAATTAAACTATTTGCCATTTCTTCTTGATCTTTAATTGAAGGATGCGCTGTAGCTTCTATGTAAGGCATAAAATGTGTATAAATAGCTTTGTCCTTTAGCTTTGCTACCGCTTTTTCAATATAACCTATCCATTTTGAGCCTTCTTTGGCTGCGTCCATGCTACCAAGCGAACATATAATACAAGCATTTGGATACTTTCCCCTTAAATCTGCTACAAATTTTTGATAAGCATTTATCAAAAATTCATCATCTGGAGTTTTGTTGCCAAATCGCTTTTTAAATTCTTCATGCTCAGGTAAATCAACCAACCACGAATCATTCTGAAGCAGATTAATAACAACAACATCAGGACTATATAAATTAAAATCCCATTCACTAGTGTTGTCTGTAGGAACCAATCTATCATACATTTCTGGCATTATTAAAGAATCCCAGCTAACTGTTATACCAATACCACTTTTACAGATACATTGATATTTTGCATCATAATGTCTGGCAGTAATAGCAGCATAACTTAAATAATTATTTGTATACGTACTATCTGGCGAGTCTTTTCCTGAAAGGTCTTCTACAGCATAACCTGCTGTTATGGAGTTTCCATAAAATTCTATTTTCCTTTTTTTAGGTGCCGATTTTGGTAATAACTTGACATTATTATCAATTTTAAAACCGTAAAAATTAGTTTTACCTCTATTCCATTCCGTTCTTTTGAAAATTTCAATTACATGTTTTCCTTCGGATAAATTTGAAGCCAATTGATAATATCGTTTGGTGGTATCTGGTTTTAAAATAGAAACAAACTCATTGTCTATAATTATATTATAATAATTATCTCCTGTTTCATCTTCTAACAAGGCTTGAATTGATTTGCCTTCAAAATTCATCTTTACAGACGTGCCCGACCAATATAGTTCTGCAGCTTCAATTTTTGTGGTGTCTATTCTTCCCCAATAATCAATTTCAGGGTTCGAAAAACCTATAAACATTTCCTTTTCATTTGAACAACTAATTAGAATGACTGATAAAATTAGAATTAATTTGTGAATTTCGCTCATATTTTTAATTTTCGTACTAAACAACAACCCAACCACCTGATTATAATTTTTTTACAACAATTCACCACTTCTCATTGAGGAGAGTGTTTTATATTTTTCTAAAAATAAATTTAAAAGCAACTAATAAGAAGAAAAGAGGGTGAAAAACAGAATTCGAACGTGCCCTTTTTAATTTTAACTCTTCTTTATACAAAGACCAATTATAATCCTTAGAAATTCCTTCTTTATCACAATTAGATATAATCGCATCCATCTTTTCTGCTTTTATATTTTTACAATAAAGGTTTAAATTAAAGTCATAATCAGCCAAAACTTTATAGCTAATCTCATAATTTATTTCGGAAAATAATTTTTTATTATAAAACACAGATTGATGATGTAACGTGTTTTTTATCCAAAGAAGGCTAGAGAATTTTGATGTGAATTTAGTGGTTTCGTATCGTATGTTGCCATATAAAATATCTAAGTTCAAATTTAATTTATTAGAAACCAACTTCAAAATATTTTCATTCTCTAAAAGATCTCCAGCTCCTAAAAAATACAACCATTCCCCTTTAGAGAATGAAATTCCTGTATTCATAGCATCATAAATTCCTTTATCGATTTTCGATTGATAAAAAAATGGTGCTTCTAATTTACTTAAATATTCTTGAGTTTCTTCTGATGAATTTCCATCAATAATCCAAACTTCAAAATCTCTAAAGGTTTGAGTCTTGATACTATCAACAGTTTTTCGCAACCCTTTTAGATTGTTTAAAACCGGAATTATTATGGATAATTTTGGATTGATACGTTTCTATTATTTAAAATAATTATCTAATTTTTCGCTCTCTTTTTCCCAACATAAAAGCTCCTTAGCTTTCTGCTGATTTTCTTTTATTTCTGATAATAATACAGCATCATTTAAAAGATTATTTATCGCCAAAGCAATTTTTTCTGGCGAATAATCATCTACAATAACACCTACTTTATGTTCTTCTATTATTCTTGTAATCTCTGGTAAATTACCCGCTACAATCGGAATTCCGGCATGAATATAATCAAACAATTTATTTGGTAAAGAATATTGAAAACTCAAACCTAGAGGTTCTTCTAAAACCATTCCTAAAGTTGCTTTCTTTGTATAATTGAATAATTTATCCCTAGAAATTCTTCCTAAAAAATGAACTCTTTCATTCATTTTTTCTTCCGAAACAAAGGCTTTTAACTCCTCAGCTACTTTTCCGTAACCAATAATTATCAAATCTAAATCTTCAATAAATTTCAGCGCTTTTATCATGGGTTTTAATCCTCTTCCCGGATTTAAAACTCCTTGATATAAGATGGTTCTTTTCGTTGTTGGAAAAGCAACTTCATCTACTTCTAAAACATCATTTTTTAATGGAACATTTCTAATAAGACCCATTTTATTCTGATATTTATCATCATAAAAATCAACAATAGATTGACTTACAGTGTATGCATTTTTTACTTTCGGTAAGAAAAAATCTTCTAATTTCCTCCAAAAACCTTGCACAAATTTTCTTCCTTGTAACTCTGGTCCTTCAGAAAAAAGTTCGTGACTATCATAAACTAAATCCGTGTTTTTTATGGTACTCGCAAAAAAACAAGCAGGCAACGTATCTAAATCATTTGAAAGAATATAATCGTATTTTCTAAAAATTAGATAAAAAAACAATCTGATATTAAACTCTGCATAAAACAAAAAATTGTTATTAAAAATATGTTTTTTTCTAACAATTTCATAATCCCTTTGTACTGTAATTGTATTCGATAAAATCCGTCCATAAACAACAACATCATACTTTTTACTAATTAAATAATTGCATATTTTATGCACTCTATAATCAGTAGAGATATCATTCGTTACAGCTACAAATATCTTTTTATTTTTCAAAAACTAATTATTTATAAGCTACACAGGCGCTTGTTGTGCTATTTCGAACAACTCGCCCGCCTCTACCTTTAAAGTTTTGTGTTTAAATTTTACAATTAACTGATAATCATGAGTTGCCATTAAAATGGTTTTGCCACTTTTATGAATTTCATTTAAAAGCTCCATCACTTCTAAAGACGTTTTTGGATCTAAATTCCCTGTAGGTTCATCAGCCAAAATTAATTCCGGGTCATTTAATAAAGCTCTTGCAATGGCGACTCTTTGTTGTTCTCCACCAGAAAGTTCGAAAGTTTTTTTATAATATTGAGATTGCATCCCAACTTTATCTAAAACCTCGTTTATTTTTGATTTCATTTCTTCTTTATTTTTCCAGCCAGTCGCTTTTAAAACAAATTCTAAATTATCAAAAACAGATCGATCACTTAACAATTTAAAATCTTGAAAAACAATTCCGATTTTTCTTCTTAAAAAAGGAATTTCTTTATCTTTTAACTTTTTTAAATCAAAATCTACAATCGTCCCTGTACCTCTTTGTAAATACAAGTCTCCATAAAGTGTTTTCATTAAACTACTTTTGCCACTTCCAGTTTTACCTATCAAATAATAAAAGTCGCCTTTATGTAAAGTTAAATTCACTTTAGATAAAACCAAATTATCTCTTTGATAAATGTCTGCATCTTCTAAATGTAAAACTGGTTTCCCCATAAAAATAGTCGTTTCTACAAACTTATAAGTTTCTGATGATTTTATCACAATAAAACAGAACAATTCTTACTTTTGACAAAGAATATTATGAATATTTTTTACTATTTAATCAAACAAATTTAAAAAATGTTCGTTAATTAGATTATAACAAAAACAATTGTATGAAATTTCGTTTTGCAAGAAAACATCTTTTATCAGTATTCTTTTTTTTAACAGTCTTTGCTGTCTTTTCTCAGCAGTCGATTGTTGATGCTAATGTTATTACAAATTTTAATAATGCTTTAAAATTATATAACAACAAAGCCTATGCTGCTGCACAAAAAACATTTGAAAAGGTGTATCAAAAAGCAGAGGAAAACTCAGCTTTAAAAACTGATGCTTCCTATTATAATGCCATGTGCGCTGTTAAATTGAATCAGACAAATGCAGATAAAAAAGTATTGATTTTTGTTGTAGAAAACCCAACAAGTAATAAAAAAAATAAAATCTTTTTTAATGTTGGTAACTATTATTTTGCAAACAAAAAGGCTTCGCATGCCTTAAAATGGTACAAAAAAGTAAACAAAGAGTTACTTTCTGTAGAAAACCAAAAGGAACTCAATTTTAAAATGGGTTATGGTTTATTGGTTACCAAAAATTTAGCATTGGCAAAAGATAAGTTTTCACCATTAATAAATGATGCAAAATATGGCAATGATGCGAGATATTATTTTGGATATATCGCTTATAAATTAGAAGATTATGGAATCGCGGAATCTACTTTAAAAGAAATTGCTGATAATGAATCTTACAAAGCAGAAATTACATACTATTTATTAGACATTAGTTTTAAAGCAGGAAAATTTGAACGCTGTATAACAGTAGGAAAAGAACTTTTAAAAACTGCTAGAAAAAAAGATGTTTCAGAAATCTCTAAAATTGTTGGAGAAAGTTATTTCAATCAAAAAAAATATAAAGAAGCAGTTCCTTATTTAAAAGCATACACAGGAAAAAGAAAAAAATGGAATAATTACGATTATTACCAATTAGGATATGTGTATTACAAGCAAAATGATTTTGAAAATGCTATTAATTATTTCAACAAAATAATAGACCAAAAAAATACTGTTTCACAAAATGCGTATTATCATTTGGCTGAATGTTACTTAAATATTGATAAAAAAACAGAAGCTTTAAATGCTTTTAAAACTGCCAGCGAAATGGCTTTTAATCTTAAAATTCAAGAAGATGCTTCCTTAAATTATGCAAAATTAAGTTACGAAGCAGGGAATCCTTTTCAAAATGTTTCTGATATTTTACAGAACTTTTTAAAGAAATACCCAAACTCCCCTTTTTATAAAGAAATTAATAAATTGGTGGTGACCTCTTTTATGCATCAGCAAAATTATCAAGGTGCTTTAGCCTATTTGAAAAAGAAAAATACTGCCGATAATTTAGCACTAACGCTAGAGGTTTCTTTGTACAGAGGAATTCAATTGTTTAATGAAAATATGCTTCAAGAAGCGCTTCCTTACTTTGAGAAAAGCAAGAAGTCACTAGAGGCGAAAATTAATAAAAAAGCAAGTTATTGGGAAGCTGAAACGTTGTACAGACTAGAAAGTTTTACAGAAGCACTTTCTAAATTTAAATCTGTAAAAAGATCTTTAAGAGCTAATATCAAAGAGTTTCCTTTAATTGATTACAATATTGGATACAGCCATTTTAAGCTAAAAGAATATGACAACGCAATTAATGCTTTTACCATTTTTTTAAAAGAAGATCTTATTGAAAATGAAGTAAAGAATGATGCTTTTATACGACTGGGAGATAGTTATTTTGCAACAAGAAATTATGCTGATGCGATAAAATCTTATCAATTTGTAGTTACAAATCTAGGATCTGGAGCCGATTACGCGCAATATCAAACTGGAATGAGTCATGGTTTTAGAGATGAAAACAATGACAAAATAAATGCCTTAACGAAAGTTGTCAATGATTTTCAAATTTCTTCGTTAAAAGATGATGCTTTGTATCAGTTGGCAAATACATATACTAAAACAAAAAATCACGAAAAAGCACATGAAGCTTATGAACGTTTGTTAGAAAAACACCCTAAAAGTTCTTTCTTACCAAGAGCATTAGTAAGGCAAGGCCTGCTGTATTATATTGATAATCAAAATAAAGAGGCAATCGAAAAGTTTAAACTTACGACGAGTAAATTCCCAAATACTCCTGATGCAATTGAAGCTGTAAACAATGCGAAAAACATTTATTTGGATGAAGATAATTTAGATGAATATGTTGCTTGGGTTAAAAACCTAAAGTTTGTAAATGTATCGAACTCTGATATTGATAATTCTACTTTTACAATTGCCGAAAGAAAATATTTTGGAGGCAAAAATAATTATGGAATTATTGTTACACTCACGAAATACTTAACTAAGTTTCCAGAAGGCGCTCACATCTTAAAAGTTAATTATTACTTGGCTGATATCTTATTTAAAGAGAAACAATTTGACAAAGCCATTGTAAATTACAGCGAAGTTTTAGAAGCAGGAACCACACAATTTAGTGAAGATGCTTTGGCCAAATTATCGCAAATTTATTTAGAAAAACAAAACTTTCAAGATGCACTTCCATTGTTAGAAAGATTAGAAAACGAAGCTTATATCACCGAAAACGTACAGTTTGCACAAAGTAATTTAATGAAAGGTTATTATGAAACCGAAGCGTACACAGAAGCTATTTCATATGCAAAAAAAGTACTTTCTGAAAGCAACCTTAAAAATACTTTAGAGAAAGATGCAATAACGATTATTGCTAGGGCTGCTTTTAAAATTGAAGATCTTGTTACTGCTGAAGAATATTACACAGAATTAGAAAAAGATGCAATTGGTGTATTAAAAGCAGAAACGTTATACTACAATGCCTTCTTTAAAAGTCAACAAAAAGAATATGAAGCGTCAAACAAAGTTGTACAGGAATTAATTGCAGACTATTCTGCTTATAAATATTGGGGAGTAAAAAGTTATGTGATAATGGCTAAAAACCATTACAGTTTAAAAGATGCGTATCAAGCAACTTTTATTTTAGAAAACGTAATTAAAAACTTCACTCAATTTGAAGACATCATAAAAGAAGCCCAATTAGAGCTTACTACTATAAAGGAAAACGAAGCCAAAACTAATAATTCTATAACTCCTAAAAATTAAATTAATGAAAAAAGGCTTTCTAATATTTTTAGTTTTTACTGGCATTTTTAATGCTTTTGCACAAAAAAAATCTACAAAAAAAACACTACCTATTAAGATAGACACTGTTAAAACCGAAGTTGTAGAAGTCGTTACAAAATACAATCCTAAGATTGCAGATGCTTCAAAGATTAAAAAAAATCCAACCATAAAATTATTAGACAATAGTCGAAAGAAAAAGTTAACGTATTCAATTTTCTCTGCTCCTGTTGCTTCTAATTTTACGCCTAAAAGTGGTGCCGTAAAAAGTATTGATGTTGGCGTAAAAGAACGCGTTTACAACAATTATGTCGCTGCAGGCTTTGGCAATTACACCTCTCCTTATTTAGAAGCTTACATAAATAGTAGCACGCGTTTTGAAAGTGAATTTGGGATGCATACAAAATATGTTGCTTCTTTCGATAACATAAAAGACACGAACTTAGATAGTGATTTTTCAAACTTTCTAACCAGTATCTTTTATAAAAAAGAAGAACGTTATTTCGATTGGAAAGTGAGTTTAAATTCGGAAAGAAATCAATACAATTGGTATGGTTTACCAAACTATGATTTTACACAAAACACGTTAAATTCAATTGATGAAAATCAGACGTATAATTATTTTAATGTAACAGGTGAAATTGACTTTTTAGATGGGTATATCGAAAAAAGCAACGTTTCTATTTCTTATTTTTCTGATGCTTTTAATAGTAAAGAGTTTTTAGTAAATCTAGACACTGACATCAATTTGCCTATTGATTTTATTTACAACAGGCTAAACAATCTTTCTGTAAAAACTGGTTTAGAACTTTTAAAAGGTCAGTTTAGTACTGATTATGCAAATCCAAATGAATTAAATTATTCCATTTTTACGGCAACAATAAACCCTGAATATAAAACTGTTATTCGTGGATTTTCTTTGAAATTGGGTACAAAAATAGTGGGTTCTTTTGATACAGAAAATAGCGTGAATAATTTTTTAATGTATCCCGATGTTCTCATTAAAAAAGCAATCCTTAAAGAATATTTAAATATTTACGGAGGTATTACTGGAGATTTAAATACAAATACTTACAAAGGTTTTACGGATGAAAACCCATACATTTCACCGACTTTGTTTATGACGCAAACTTCAGAGAAATACAATGTTTTTGTTGGCTTAAATGGATTGATAAATAATGATATTAGTTTTAATATTTCTGCAACTATAAAAGACGAAGAAGACAAACCTTTCTTTATAAGAAACAACTCGAAATCTGATGGAACAAATAACACTTCAAATAGCATTGCTTTAAAAGGCTATGAATATGGAAACTCTTTTAACCTCGTTTATGATGATGTTAAAACCACTTCTATCTTTGCGGAATTAGAGTACGATTTTACAAAGAAAATTACATTTTCAACCAACATTCAGTTTGATGATTTTAAATTAACAAATCAAACAGAAGCATGGAACTCACCTACTTTACAAACTACATTTACAGGGAAATACAAGAGCAGTAAATGGTATACAACAAGCAGTATTTTTTATGTAAATGAGCGGAAAGATCTTTTATATAACACTTCATTTCCATCAAGCACAAATGGGTTCCAAACCTTATCTTCTTTTGTGGATATAAACGTAAATGGAGGGTATCATTTTAATGATAATTTTTCTGCATTCTTAAAATTAAACAACGTTTTAAATAATAATTATCAACGTTTCGCAAACTTTAATGTGCAAGGTTTTCAGGCTTTAGCGGGCATCTCATATAAGTTTGATTTCTGATCATTTTAGAAAACTAAAATTCAGTTTACACAAATTAATAAAAAGACGCTAACTATCCCTAAAAATTGGAGTTGTCAAAATTTTCAATCCGAAGAATGTCAAAAATATCTTTATTGAAACTTAAAAAACAATAAATCAATTATAACAAGTTAAAATTTCTCATTTCATTTTTGTAGTTTTATAAAATCTAAAAACGAATTACAATATGAAAAATATTCTACTCTTTACATCTATTTTTTTCCTTATATTTTCATGTACTCAGAAACAAGAAAAACCAGTAAATTCAAAAAAATTATCTTCAGAAGAAAAAACGGATTCCACGAATATTAAAACACTTTTTAATAGCGCATTAACTGACGGGAAATCTCACGAATGGTTGCGCGATTTAACGCAAAATATTGGAGGACGTTTATCAGGTTCGCCAGAAGCTGCAGAAAGCGTTGTTTGGGGAGAAAAAATAATGAAAGAAGTCGGTTTAGATTCAGTTTGGCTACAACCAGTAATGGTTCCTCATTGGGTTCGTGGCGAAAAAGAAGCCGCTTCCTACACCATAAATGGAATTAAAAAAAATGTACCCATTTGTGCATTAGGCTTTTCTATAGCAACTCCAAAATCAGGAGTTATAGCAGAAGTTATTGAAGTAAAAACATTAGAAGAAGCAAAGGCTTTAGGAGATGAAATGAAAGGGAAAATCGTGTTTTTTAATCGTCCTTTTGATGACCAATTAATCAATACTTTTAGTGCCTATGGAGGTTGTGTAGATCAACGTGTAAATGGCGCTGCCGTTTGTGGTGAGTTTGGTGCAAAAGGAGTAATTGTACGTTCTATGACAAATTCTGTAGATGATTTTCCTCACACAGGAACCATGAGTTATGGCGATTTACCAAAAGAAAAACACATTCCGACTGCTGCAATTAGTAGTAGAGCTGCCAATATTTTAAGCACTGATTTAAAACAAAATCCAAATTTAAAATTTTACTTTAAACAACGTTGTGAAACATTACAAGATGCACCTTCTTTTAATGTTATTGGAGAAATTAGAGGTAGTGAAACTCCAGAAAACATTGTTGTTGTAGGTGGTCATTTAGATTCTTGGGACTTAGGGGAAGGCGCTCATGATGATGGCGCAGGAATTGTGCAATCTTTAGAAGTTGCTTACTTGTTCAAAAAAAATAACATCAAACCAAAAAACACCTTGAGAGTTGTCTTTTTTATGAATGAAGAAAACGGAACAAGAGGTGCTAAAAAATATGCTGAATCAGCAAAATTCAACAAAGAAAATCATATTGGTGGATTAGAATCTGATGCAGGTGGTCATACACCAAGAGGTTTTACTATCGATGCAAATACCGTAAACACGGTACTTTTACAAAGCTGGAAAAAATTATTATCTCCTTACGGATTACATGATTTAGACAAAGGTGGTTCGGGTGCAGATATCGGCCCTTTAAAAGGAGAAAATGTTACTTTAGTTGGTTATAGACCAGATTCTCAAAGATACTTTGATTATCACCACACAAGTACAGATACCTTTGATAAAGTTAACAAACGTGAGCTAGAATTAGGTAGTGCTTCTATGGCGAGCATTATTTATTTAATGGATAAATATTTATACAGCAACACACCTGTAAAACTTTAATTTCATGGATGTTTTAATTATAATTCTTAGAATTATTTTTGGTGTATTTTTTGCCTATGCAGGATTTATGCATTTTAAAAAGCCAAGATTTTTTAATGGATTTATTCCTGATTTTCTACCAAAACTGACCGTAAATTATGTCTTTGGTTTTATCGAATTTGTTTTAGGAGTTGGACTTTTTTTAAATCAAACGACAAAAAACGCAGCAGTAGGAATTTTTGTTTTAATGCTACTATTTTTACCAATTCATATTTGGGATCTTACCAAGAAAAGACCTGTAATTGGTTCTAAAAAACTAGCTATTATTAGAATTCCAATGCAATTTGCATTGATGTATTGCGCCTATTTAATTTATATGAACTCATAAACTTACTTCATGAAAAAAATCTATATTCTTTTAATTTTTTCTTTGATTATAATTTCTTGTAAAAAGGAAAAAGTAGATTTAATTGTCATCAATTCAAACACCTATATTGTTAATGAAAAGTTTGAAAATGCTGAAGCATTTGCAATTAAAGATGGAAAATTTATTGCAGTTGGTACTACTGAAGATATAGAGGATAATTATAAATCAAAAAATACAATTGATGCAAAAGAGCAAACAATTGTTCCTGGTTTAATTGATGCACATTGTCATTTTTTTGGTCTTGGGTTGGAACAACAAAACGTAGAATTAAGAGGCACTAATAGTTATGATGAAGTGCTGGAAAGACTTATTGCTTTTCAAAAAGAAAAGAAAACATCATATATACAAGGTCGTAATTGGGATCAAAACGACTGGGAAGTAAAGGAATTTCCTACTAAAGAAAAATTAGATAAATTATTTCCAAATACTCCAGTAGCAATCAGAAGAGTTGATGGCCATGCATTATTAGTAAATGAAGCAGCTTTAAAATACGCTGGAATTACTAGTACTACGTTTCCAAATAAAATTCCTGGAGGAGAAATTATTATCAAAAACGGTAAAATGACAGGTGTTTTAATTGATGCTGCAATGGGGCTTATCAAATCTCCTAAAACATCAAAACAACAAGAAATTCAAGGTTTATTAGAGGCTCAAAAAATTTCATTTTCATACGGATTAACAACAGTAGATGATGCTGGTTTAGATAGAAGTACAATTGAATTAATAGATAGTTTACAACAAGTTGGAAGTTTAAAAATGCGTGTTTACGCAATGGTTTCTGCTGATAATCAAGAACAAATCGATTACTACATCAACAAAGGAATCATTAAAACGGATCGATTAAATGTGCGCTCTTTTAAAGTTTATGGTGATGGTGCTTTAGGTTCAAGAGGAGCTGCAATGCGTAAATCATATTCAGATAGAGAAAATCATTTTGGAGCCTTAATTTATGCTCCAGAAAGGTATCAAGAAATTGCCAAACAAATTGCTGCATCCGAATTTCAAATGAACACACATGCCATTGGAGATTCTGCAAATACTTGGATGATAAAAACCTATAAAGAGGTTTTAAAAGATCAAAAAAATAGACGTTGGCGTATTGAACATGCTCAAGTTATAACAAAAGAAGATTTTCGAAATTTTGAAAACATTTTACCTTCTGTTCAGCCAACTCATGCAACTTCAGATATGTATTGGGCAGAAGATCGAATTGGAAAAGACCGAATGAAAGGTGCTTATGCGTATCGAAATTTATTAAATAGCTATGGTAAAATTGCTTTAGGAACAGATTTCCCTGTAGAACAAGTAAATCCGTTTTTAACATTTTACGCCGCTACCTATAGAAGAGATTTGAATAATTATCCAGCAAATGGTTTTCAAATGGAAAATTCGTTATCAAGAGAAGAAACCTTAAGAGGAATGACCATTTGGGCTGCATTCGCTAATTTTGAAGAAGCAGAAAAAGGGAGTATTGAAGTTGGTAAATTTGCTGATTTTGTGATTTTAAATCAAGATATCATGAAAATCGAAGGAAATAAAATCCCTAAAACAACGGTGGTTTCAACTTATTTAAATGGAGAAAAAGTGTATTCAAAATAAAAAAATTATTTCCAATATTTCAGAAACGACATTATTTCTCTATTTATGAGAACCGTCACAAAAAGGTTCATTTTTAGTTACTTTACAAGCACATAAATATTTTGTTTCTTTTTTCTCTGCTATAAATACATTCGGACTCATTCCTGTTCCTCTATGTTTTCCAT
>Ga0308023_1000452_pt1 | contig 12419 bp, 8 predicted proteins | sample Neamet418_FD_201294 | JGI IMG/M metagenome (GOLD analysis project Ga0308023, IMG submission 201294) | Marine microbial communities from water near the shore, Antarctic Ocean - #418 | ecosystem: Environmental > Aquatic > Marine > Unclassified | place: Southern Ocean | collected 2014-10-03
GACCATCCAAGCTCCCCAAAACGGGATTACGATGTAAGTAATTGATAATGGCAAGGCTAATGATGCTAACACAGGGCCCATAGTGTCTAAAAGCACTGGGCCCGTCGCGTCTGGTACTGAACCAATGACAAAGAGGAACATGAGGGTTACAAACGGTTTGAGGCCGTGGAGTATGATACCGAGCACTGACATCATGACCACAAACCGAAACCAATAAGACATTATATTAACGAATAAACCCCAGCCGGCTTTGATAATGCACTTTGTGTGCGTTAATAATTTGCTCATCATGTCCTTCATAATACTTCCTTTGTTTCATAAGCTAACACACGCAGTGTCATGCTAAACCCACATACTAGCTAAAGATATAAGAATAGTTCTGAGTTTGACCTTTGTTTGATGCAACACCTGTGTCATATAGTACTACAGGAACATATCAAACACAGGCGTCTAGAGTGTCCCTCAGCCTGCACAGGATGCCAAAGGAAAGGTGTTGAGAAACGTAGATGTATGTGGTGGTATGGGTGCCTATGGTGGCCTATTGGGAATGTAGAGACTGTAGTGGCCTCTAGCTTGCCATGCACAATGGTGACTCTGTAGCAACCAAGAGTAGCGTAAGTTAAGAGGCTTAGATAACCTAGATAAGCTCTTGGACACCTGAGTGACCCTACGGGCTACCGACACAGTGGCAAAGGTGGTAAAGGTGGTAAAGGTCTTGCTACCAGTGGATTTCAGAGCGTTTTGAGTGGCAAAGGTCTGGTAAAGGTCAGGCCAAAAACGGCAAAGGTCTTGGTATCAAAGGGCTGTAGGCCGATTAACGCCGGCGAGGCTTACTTAACCTCAGGTAGTACTAGCATACATTTCCTATAGATGCAAATAAAAACTTGACTTATTGCTCTAAATATGTTACAATAGAGGGGAGGCTAGAGTTTTATCTAAGACTCCTCAAAGCTTACTTCTGCTTCACTTCTCCTAAAACCAACTATGACTGCTTCAAGCAGCGCACTAGGTACTCTCAACTTTAGAGATTTACTTATGCACGATATTCTATTAGCTGTTTTAGACAAAGAACGCTTCAAGCATGACCTATTCCCACACTTATTATCACTCAACGAGACACTAGACTCTTGGGCCGCCCGTGCTGTCTCACTCAATACAGACGGCACTTACACTTACCACGGCAAACAATGGACGCGCCAGAACTTAGAACTCTTCTTTAAAAACTATTGGGTCAATGGCTCAAATGAATACTCATGGCATCACCACCAGCATCTCATTAATCAACTTGAAGCACTCCTCATGGAGTAGCCCCACAGGAAATACACATGAAAGCTCTACTAGGAGAAATGTAATGTTAAACAAACGTGACGCACTACGGCTCACAGTGTCTAAAGATCTCGCAATTGAAGCACAACGGCTTTGTGATGAGCTAGGCATTAGCTTGAACATTACTCAAGCAGTAAAAGCAATCCTAACCACTGGAATAAAATCTACTCAAGCAACTCTACTTGCTAATAAAGGTTCTACACATGTACAAACTACAAACAACATCAGCAACATCAGCGCCTAAAGACCCAGTGCTACTAGGTTATGCAGCCAGCGAGAAGTTAGCCGAGCGGTATTACTTTATAACAAAGTCTGGTGGCAATAATATCTATTGGGACTCAGAAGAGGATCATAGAAACTTAACAGCAAAGCATTTACACAGTACATTAGCGACACTTGGTGTGAGTGAATATGATGGGCGAACCTTTGGTGCTATCTGTGGCAGCATTATTGATTACACTTGTTTCAAACCTATTATCCTATCTGACATCTACCGCCCACATCAAGCTAAGGTTATCCAACAAAACGACCACTGGCGCCCCAACTCTTGGCGTGAGCCTACTATTAAGCCTGATGCCTCTATCAGTGCAAAGCCATTCATTGATCATCTAGAACGTATGCTTGGCACTAAAGACAAGGCTGACTATGTCATTGATATACTAGCCTACAGGTATCAAAGCAGAACCAATGTTAAACCTCACGTGGCAATGTACTTCTTTGGTGGCCAAGGGTTTGGTAAGGGCATCTTTAGTTCAACCGTAGAAGCAGTGTTCGGTGCTACAGCTGTAACTACTGTGACCGATCAACTCTCTTTAAAATCTATGTCAGGTATCGATGTTTGGACTAAGACTTGGGCGATTGTGGATGAGTTTGATGTAAAGGCTGGGTCAGCTTGTTATAACAATCTAAAGACTATGACTGGTGGACAGAGCTTTAATGCAGCTCGCAAAGGTGAACACTTCAGGAAGTTTGAGACTCCAGCACAATTGATTATGAACAGTAACCATGCGCCCACGTTTCTTGAGGCTGACGATCGTAGGTTCTTTGTGTCTACATGGGAAACAGAGTTTAAGCCCAATGAAAGCAAGAGTGAATACTTCAAGATATACATTAACTGGCTTGAATGTGAACAGGGCTACCAAGCTATTGCGGGGTTATTAGCTGAACGTGACATTAGCAAAGTTGAAATAGCTGCTCATGCAATGATGACCGATGAGAAGTTACAAGTGACCGCGTTAATGGCTGACGGCTCTGTTGATGAAGTTCTTGGCTTACTTGAGACTCACGATAGTATCAATGTCTTCACAAGCGACATGTTTGACACTATTTGGAATAATCATGACATAGCAAAGGCTGTACAGCGTCATAAGATGCTAGCAGCTGGCCTAGTGCCAACACTAGCTAAGAAGTACGAAGGTAAAAATAGGACACTTTGGACACGCAAAGGTGTGACGCTTAAAGCTGCTAATGGTGTTGCGCCTGTGTTGCTAATGGCTGATGGTTCTAGCGTCTGTCTCAAGACTGACTCAGGTTACCAACATATAGTAAATAACAAAGTGATAATGGGTTGGAAGGAGTTCTGACCATAACACTACTGACCCTAAGGCTGCATAGTTAATCAAGCTGTGTCGCCTTTCTTGTGCGCGTCTATAAAGCACAGGTGTGAGAGGCTGTCAGGGTGCCTCAGGCTGTCTGTAGCGCCCGTGGTGAGCCGTTGTGCCGCTAGTGCTGTGTGTATTGGTGCAGACTTAATGGCTTTACGCGAGGCTATTGGGACTTACAGGTGTCTTGAGGTTATTCTGTAAGTCATTGATTTGTAAGAAGTTTATTATATAGTCTCTAAGTTATTGATTTTGTTATAGTTTACCTTTTATTATAACCATTAGCCTTAGGCTGCATGGCTAACGCCGTGTGGCCCCTTTTGTATTTCTGCTGCTCCTAACTTAGTTACAGTAGGTTTGAGTGCCATACGTGGTGCAGACTAACGTATCATTCTTTGGCTGGATAGGTTGCTGCACTGTCGTTGTGTTGTTAATCCGTGTAGCGCCAGCTTCCGCAAGATCAACCGCCCTTTGCTCTTCATCGATACGGCCCGCATAAACTCTACAATCAAGGTTTCGATTGCGAACCTCGGCTTCTCTGGCGCCTCTATTAACATTAAAGCCCTGGATAGTAGCAAGCTTGTAACATAGATTGTAGTCTGTCGCGTGCGTTGGGCTCTTTGCGCAACCAGCCAACACAACTAAAGATAGAATGAAAACTGTTTTCTTTGGGAACATAAAGCAGGTACTCCTTGTGGTGGTTTTGACATTCACCTGTGTCACGCAGTTACTATAGCAGTAAATGATGGACTACTCCCAGTATAAGCTTTCTTTTGAAATTGAAAATCACTCTTTAGCAAATCTAGGTGCCTACCACAGTTATCTACAAATCACTCCACGCCCCCGCCTACCCTAAATTAGCTGGAGAATAACAAATAATTCCTCAGAACCTTCCTCAGATCGTATTAAATTAACCTAATAGTCAACGGTATCAATGGGTATAGAGCACGGCATTGACCTACAAAGGGGCAATCGTATTAGTCTAAGGTGCCGTTGTTGCTAGCTATTAGCTTTATATGGTATTCTATATTCCTCAGAACCTTCCTCAAGTTGGGTAATTAGACACCATGAAATACGTTAAACGTAAAGGCAATAAACTTTTCTTTGGTAAGGCTTGGCCCTCTAAGTTGCAAGCTGTGATTGGTCGTAAGCAGTTCACATATCCTTTAGGTTCAGTGGAGCAGACTGAGGCTGAGGTTACTGGTCAAGTGGTGCTAGCTTTAAAAGAGTATGACGCTAAGGTAAAAATGGCAACTAACAGCGATACAGAAGACTATCATCAGAATGAGATTGATGTATTGGTTGAAGCTAATCTAAGGCGTATGAAGCAGAGTCATGGGTTACCTAACTTCAAAGTACCTGACCAACACATGATTGATTATTATGAGAATGACTTTGAGCCTGATTCTGCTGAGGACATAGCTGAGTTTGGGCCTATAAAGGGTAAACAAGTAAGTAGAACAGCAGCTTCGCAAGAGTTCATTGGTAGTAAAGGTGCTATGGCTAGCAGTCTAGTACCAGAGCTTGACGACATCATATTCAAAGAGAAGACAGGCCAACGGCTAACCATGCGGGAGAAAGCTGCAAGTGCTACTTGGGTTGCTCTGCAGACTAAGGCTAAGAAGCGCCCTAAGATGCTGTACGATCAGTGGAAGGTTTACACTGACTTCAAGAGACTTGAGACTCATACGCGCAACTGGAATAGATTCTGTAGTTTGATTCAGAACAGATCATTGAACCTATCTGACCAAGGACATATGGACTTGAGTAAAGAGCTTAATGAGACACTCAGGGCCTTTAGAGATGTCAGGTTAACTGAGGTTAAAGTAGCTACTGTTAAGCGTGAGCTAAATTCTATAAAAGCTTGCTTGAACTTTGTGACCAATGAGAATAACTACGACTGGCGATTAAGTAGAACCTTGCTCCCCACCGCTGCTGCTGATGAAGTCATTGAGCGTAGACCCTTGAGCCTTGAACATCAACGACAGCTGGTGAGCTATTGCCTGAGTTCTGAGCATTCACATGAACCTCAAGCGACTATGGCACTGCTGTATCTGCAAGGTGGCATCATGCCTACTGAAGTGGGGCGTATGGATGCTAAGGTGCAGATTGATAACCTGAGTAATGAACTAGCGCCTCATGTGACAATAGAAGGTGAAGTTAAGACACCATATAGACGGAGGCCTGTGCCAGTGGTTCTTGGGTTAGATGTGGTGCGTGATAATATAGAGGCTACGATAGCTTGGGCTAATGTGGCTAAGTCTACTAGGATAGGTCAGATGAAGAGGTTCCTAGATAACGCCACTGGCACTAAAGACGTCTATGTATCTCACGGACTCCGCCACAGCTTTAGTATGAACTGTAGAGACTCAGACTGTAGGGATGATGATAAGTGTACTTTAGGTGGCTGGGCCAGCTATGGTGCAGCCTCTGCTATGTCTAACAGCTATGGGCGCGGTGGTAAGTTCAGTAGTGAGAATATTGAAAGGCTTTATAAGGTGAGTCAGGATATTCATAGGAACCTAATCTAACTCAAGCTATTAGGTAGCCACCAGCATTACCAGCAAGTACAGAGCATGAGCAAGGCCATAGGGCTGCACAAGACTCACATCTAGAGTACAGATGGGTTAAGGTGAAGCAAGGCAGCCATTTGTCGTTAGGTGTCTAGAGTAGTTACCCGTAGTTAACTAGAGCACCTTCACGTACATTTAATATGGTCGTCCCTTGCTATAAAATCAGTTACAACATGCCACCGCAAGGGAATTAGAGCATTGCTGTACGACAAACTTACCTACAGACGATACTGTAAGAGCCTTGTCATTAACTGAAGCGCTACTAACCCAGCCACCACAGGTCAATTGTGCAGCTGACATACCTATCCCAATTATGGCATCTATGCTGGCAGTTAAGAACGTGGGTCTAATCCAAGCATCGCCTGAAAGTCCTGTGGCACTCGCATATGATGATGTGGCAAATTCCTGAGTTGAGCATACGTGGCTTCCGGTAAAGCTGCTATTGCATAAGTTTCCCAACGTAATCAGCCCAACACCTCCAGTAGAGGTGCCAGAGGAGAATCCTTGGAAGGAGTTTGTTGCTGACTGAACGGCCGATATTCGCGTATTGTTATCATCAATTGCAGCCTTTACGGCCGTAAAGTTTGCGTTCATCTCAGATGCGCTTGTGGCTGTTCCAGAAGTAAAGGTATTTGGCACCGTAAGAGATGATGCTGCGGCTTGCGAAGAACCCATGACGACTGCCATAGTGAATACCAGACTAAGACTCTTACTTACCATTTGTTTGTATTCCATTGCCCTGTTCCCCATTTGTTATTTGCGTTTGAATCATCTTGCCATGAATAGTTACCCCACTCACCACTGCCCCACGTAGAGTCTGTATCTGTACCTGTATCTGTACCTGTATCTGTATCTGTGTCTGTGTCTGTGTCAGTAGATCCGACACCTGCAGTGGTTGAATTAGCTTCACCTCCACAACCCATCGTAATGCTTAATATTACAATCAAAAAGGCAGCACTCAGGTTTCTTTTAATTTCCATAACACCTTTAATTCTTTATTAATTGAAAATTTGATCAACTGCTGGCTGAGAAGCCTTGATAGTGACTACTATACCCGTACATACCTAGGAATAGTTCTGAGTTTGTCCTTTGCTTGATATAGCACCTATGTCGTGAGTGTGACATATAGCACTACAGATGGCTACAGATAGACATGAAACACAGGTGCCTATAGTGGCCCTGAGGCTACACAGGAGGCCACGGGGAGGTGCTGAGAAACCTAAGTGTATGAGGCGGTGTGGGAGCCTATGGTGGCCTGTAGAGGCTGTAGTTTCAGCTAGCTTGCCATGCACAATGGTAACTCTGTAGCAGCCAAGAGTAGCGTAAGTTAAGAGTCTTAGATAACCTAGATAAGCTCTTGGACACCTGAGTGACCCTACGGGCTACCGACACAGTGGCAAAGGTGGTAAAGGTGGTAAAGGTCTTGCTACCAGTGGATTTCAGAGCGTTTTGAGTGGCAAAGGTCTGGTAAAGGTCAGGCCAAAAACGGCAAAGGTCTTGGTATCAAAGGGCTGTAGGCCGATTAACGCCGGCGAGGCTTACTTAACCTCAGGTAGTACTAGCATACATTTCCTATAGATGCAAATAAAAACTTGACTTATTGCTCTAAATATGTTACAATAGAGGGGAGGCTAGAGTTTTATCTAAGACTCCTCAAAGCTTACTTCTGCTTCACTTCTCCTAAAACCAACTATGACTGCTTCAAGCAGCGCACTAGGTACTCTCAACTTTAGAGATTTACTTATGCACGATATTCTATTAGCTGTTTTAGACAAAGAACGCTTCAAGCATGACCTATTCCCACACTTATTATCACTCAACGAGACACTAGACTCTTGGGCCGCCCGTGCTGTCTCACTCAATACAGACGGCACTTACACTTACCACGGCAAACAATGGACGCGCCAGAACTTAGAACTCTTCTTTAAAAACTATTGGGTCAATGGCTCAAATGAATACTCATGGCATCACCACCAGCATCTCATTAATCAACTTGAAGCACTCCTCATGGAGTAGCCCCACAGGAAATACACATGAAAGCTCTACTAGGAGAAATGTAATGTTAAACAAACGTGACGCACTACGGCTCACAGTGTCTAAAGATCTCGCAATTGAAGCACAACGGCTTTGTGATGAGCTAGGCATTAGCTTGAACATTACTCAAGCAGTAAAAGCAATCCTAACCACTGGAATAAAATCTACTCAAGCAACTCTACTTGCTAATAAAGGTTCTACACATGTACAAACTACAAACAACATCAGCAACATCAGCGCCTAAAGACCCAGTGCTACTAGGTTATGCAGCCAGCGAGAAGTTAGCCGAGCGGTATTACTTTATAACAAAGTCTGGTGGCAATAATATCTATTGGGACTCAGAAGAGGATCATAGAAACTTAACAGCAAAGCATTTACACAGTACATTAGCGACACTTGGTGTGAGTGAATATGATGGGCGAACCTTTGGTGCTATCTGTGGCAGCATTATTGATTACACTTGTTTCAAACCTATTATCCTATCTGACATCTACCGCCCACATCAAGCTAAGGTTATCCAACAAAACGACCACTGGCGCCCCAACTCTTGGCGTGAGCCTACTATTAAGCCTGATGCCTCTATCAGTGCAAAGCCATTCATTGATCATCTAGAACGTATGCTTGGCACTAAAGACAAGGCTGACTATGTCATTGATATACTAGCCTACAGGTATCAAAGCAGAACCAATGTTAAACCTCACGTGGCAATGTACTTCTTTGGTGGCCAAGGGTTTGGTAAGGGCATCTTTAGTTCAACCGTAGAAGCAGTGTTCGGTGCTACAGCTGTAACTACTGTGACCGATCAACTCTCTTTAAAATCTATGTCAGGTATCGATGTTTGGACTAAGACTTGGGCGATTGTGGATGAGTTTGATGTAAAGGCTGGGTCAGCTTGTTATAACAATCTAAAGACTATGACTGGTGGACAGAGCTTTAATGCAGCTCGCAAAGGTGAACACTTCAGGAAGTTTGAGACTCCAGCACAATTGATTATGAACAGTAACCATGCGCCCACGTTTCTTGAGGCTGACGATCGTAGGTTCTTTGTGTCTACATGGGAAACAGAGTTTAAGCCCAATGAAAGCAAGAGTGAATACTTCAAGATATACATTAACTGGCTTGAATGTGAACAGGGCTACCAAGCTATTGCGGGGTTATTAGCTGAACGTGACATTAGCAAAGTTGAAATAGCTGCTCATGCAATGATGACCGATGAGAAGTTACAAGTGACCGCGTTAATGGCTGACGGCTCTGTTGATGAAGTTCTTGGCTTACTTGAGACTCACGATAGTATCAATGTCTTCACAAGCGACATGTTTGACACTATTTGGAATAATCATGACATAGCAAAGGCTGTACAGCGTCATAAGATGCTAGCAGCTGGCCTAGTGCCAACACTAGCTAAGAAGTACGAAGGTAAAAATAGGACACTTTGGACACGCAAAGGTGTGACGCTTAAAGCTGCTAATGGTGTTGCGCCTGTGTTGCTAATGGCTGATGGTTCTAGCGTCTGTCTCAAGACTGACTCAGGTTACCAACATATAGTAAATAACAAAGTGATAATGGGTTGGAAGGAGTTCTGACCATAACACTACTGACCCTAAGGCTGCATAGTTAATCAAGCTGTGTCGCCTTTCTTGTGCGCGTCTATAAAGCACAGGTGTGAGAGGCTGTCAGGGTGCCTCAGGCTGTCTGTAGCGCCCGTGGTGAGCCGTTGTGCCGCTAGTGCTGTGTGTATTGGTGCAGACTTAATGGCTTTACGCGAGGCTATTGGGACTTACAGGTGTCTTGAGGTTATTCTGTAAGTCATTGATTTGTAAGAAGTTTATTATATAGTCTCTAAGTTATTGATTTTGTTATAGTTTACCTTTTATTATAACCATTAGCCTTAGGCTGCATGGCTAACGCCGTGTGGCCCCTTTTGTATTTCTGCTGCTCCTAACTTAGTTACAGTAGGTTTGAGTGCCATACGTGGTGCAGACTAACGTATCATTCTTTGGCTGGATAGGTTGCTGCACTGTCGTTGTGTTGTTAATCCGTGTAGCGCCAGCTTCCGCAAGATCAACCGCCCTTTGCTCTTCATCGATACGGCCCGCATAAACTCTACAATCAAGGTTTCGATTGCGAACCTCGGCTTCTCTGGCGCCTCTATTAACATTAAAGCCCTGGATAGTAGCAAGCTTGTAACATAGATTGTAGTCTGTCGCGTGCGTTGGGCTCTTTGCGCAACCAGCCAACACAACTAAAGATAGAATGAAAACTGTTTTCTTTGGGAACATAAAGCAGGTACTCCTTGTGGTGGTTTTGACATTCACCTGTGTCACGCAGTTACTATAGCAGTAAATGATGGACTACTCCCAGTATAAGCTTTCTTTTGAAATTGAAAATCACTCTTTAGCAAATCTAGGTGCCTACCACAGTTATCTACAAATCACTCCACGCCCCCGCCTACCCTAAATTAGCTGGAGAATAACAAATAATTCCTCAGAACCTTCCTCAGATCGTATTAAATTAACCTAATAGTCAACGGTATCAATGGGTATAGAGCACGGCATTGACCTACAAAGGGGCAATCGTATTAGTCTAAGGTGCCGTTGTTGCTAGCTATTAGCTTTATATGGTATTCTATATTCCTCAGAACCTTCCTCAAGTTGGGTAATTAGACACCATGAAATACGTTAAACGTAAAGGCAATAAACTTTTCTTTGGTAAGGCTTGGCCCTCTAAGTTGCAAGCTGTGATTGGTCGTAAGCAGTTCACATATCCTTTAGGTTCAGTGGAGCAGACTGAGGCTGAGGTTACTGGTCAAGTGGTGCTAGCTTTAAAAGAGTATGACGCTAAGGTAAAAATGGCAACTAACAGCGATACAGAAGACTATCATCAGAATGAGATTGATGTATTGGTTGAAGCTAATCTAAGGCGTATGAAGCAGAGTCATGGGTTACCTAACTTCAAAGTACCTGACCAACACATGATTGATTATTATGAGAATGACTTTGAGCCTGATTCTGCTGAGGACATAGCTGAGTTTGGGCCTATAAAGGGTAAACAAGTAAGTAGAACAGCAGCTTCGCAAGAGTTCATTGGTAGTAAAGGTGCTATGGCTAGCAGTCTAGTACCAGAGCTTGACGACATCATATTCAAAGAGAAGACAGGCCAACGGCTAACCATGCGGGAGAAAGCTGCAAGTGCTACTTGGGTTGCTCTGCAGACTAAGGCTAAGAAGCGCCCTAAGATGCTGTACGATCAGTGGAAGGTTTACACTGACTTCAAGAGACTTGAGACTCATACGCGCAACTGGAATAGATTCTGTAGTTTGATTCAGAACAGATCATTGAACCTATCTGACCAAGGACATATGGACTTGAGTAAAGAGCTTAATGAGACACTCAGGGCCTTTAGAGATGTCAGGTTAACTGAGGTTAAAGTAGCTACTGTTAAGCGTGAGCTAAATTCTATAAAAGCTTGCTTGAACTTTGTGACCAATGAGAATAACTACGACTGGCGATTAAGTAGAACCTTGCTCCCCACCGCTGCTGCTGATGAAGTCATTGAGCGTAGACCCTTGAGCCTTGAACATCAACGACAGCTGGTGAGCTATTGCCTGAGTTCTGAGCATTCACATGAACCTCAAGCGACTATGGCACTGCTGTATCTGCAAGGTGGCATCATGCCTACTGAAGTGGGGCGTATGGATGCTAAGGTGCAGATTGATAACCTGAGTAATGAACTAGCGCCTCATGTGACAATAGAAGGTGAAGTTAAGACACCATATAGACGGAGGCCTGTGCCAGTGGTTCTTGGGTTAGATGTGGTGCGTGATAATATAGAGGCTACGATAGCTTGGGCTAATGTGGCTAAGTCTACTAGGATAGGTCAGATGAAGAGGTTCCTAGATAACGCCACTGGCACTAAAGACGTCTATGTATCTCACGGACTCCGCCACAGCTTTAGTATGAACTGTAGAGACTCAGACTGTAGGGATGATGATAAGTGTACTTTAGGTGGCTGGGCCAGCTATGGTGCAGCCTCTGCTATGTCTAACAGCTATGGGCGCGGTGGTAAGTTCAGTAGTGAGAATATTGAAAGGCTTTATAAGGTGAGTCAGGATATTCATAGGAACCTAATCTAACTCAAGCTATTAGGTAGCCACCAGCATTACCAGCAAGTACAGAGCATGAGCAAGGCCATAGGGCTGCACAAGACTCACATCTAGAGTACAGATGGGTTAACAACGTATAGAGACGGTAGATTAATGGAACAGGTTTAAGAAACTTAACTTTATCTCTAGAAGACGCACTGCCCCCTCTCTTGGTCAGGAACTGGATAACCAGCAAGCAAGACGGAGTACTTTCCATTGAATGAAAGAAGATCCTTGCTATAGCCTTCCCATAGGCATGTTTGACTATCTGAGTCGCCGTATAACACATAATTTAACATTGCATATGGCAGACTATTGGACATATAGCTGCATCCAACAGGCTTCCCATACCATACGGAATTAAAGCCTTGGCCTGAACTAACCGATAACCGCATATCCTTAATACAAGAATCGTAGGAGTCATAGAGTGTGAACCAAATCTCTGGCCTCTGATCAGTTTTATTCCAAGCATAACCCTGCCATACACCAACACCCTCACTGTTACAGCCTGATAATAAACTGACAGATACTGTCAAGGTAAGTGTTTTAATAAGTGTGTTATAGCCAATTGGCTTTATATTCATTGCCTAAATCCCTTAACCATAACTACGTATTATTCTCTACTCAGCCGCCCTAGCGTACCATTCGAAGGCTGTCTCAAGGCTCTGTGGAACACCGTGACCGTACTCATACATTACACCTAGATTGTTCTGAGCATCAACATGCCCTTGTTCAGCTGCCAGT
>Ga0308023_1000457_pt1 | contig 12366 bp, 8 predicted proteins | sample Neamet418_FD_201294 | JGI IMG/M metagenome (GOLD analysis project Ga0308023, IMG submission 201294) | Marine microbial communities from water near the shore, Antarctic Ocean - #418 | ecosystem: Environmental > Aquatic > Marine > Unclassified | place: Southern Ocean | collected 2014-10-03
AAACAACCACAAACTATATAGAAATCGCATCACGATGTTAAAATCGAGCGAGATAGGCCAAGCTATCGGGGTGGGTTACGAGTCTAGATTCGCTTTGATAGAAGATGCAGTGAAACCCAAACACGACGCGAAGACCACTGCCACACAGACGAGTCTATATAGAGAGACAAAAACTAAAATCGTGGCTATGTATAAGAAGTTCTCGTCCGACTTCCTCGTAACGAAGAGCACTCGGAAGAGCCCTGTCGATGGCGGTCCAGCGGAGGACATGTCGATCAGTGGCATCGCGGATGGAGAGCTTCTCAACACCGAGACGAAGGTCTTACTGGGCTACGTGGAGTGCAAACCAGTTGTGTCTTCACCATGCATGTACGAGACGATCCCACGGATGGATTTGGCACAGATCATGACCACGATGGCCATCTCCAACGTCGGATGGTGTGACTTCGTTGCCGTTCACCCCCTACAGAAGAAGATCTTCTACCAAAGGGTGCAGTTCAATTCTCGATATTGGGCTGCCATCAAACCAGTGATATTAGATACGATCGCCATGAAGACCAAAGCCCTCGGTCTACAGGAGCAGAACAGAGACCCTCTCGTGATCGCTGGCATAGATGAGCTTAGGAGGGCACCGGGGGATGGGCACCCCTTCGAAAGAACAGCTTTGTTCGACGGTGAAGCTGGCGTGGTTAAGGAAAACATGATAACATTGATTCCCTCGAGTCGAAAGCGACAACCAGACAGATACCAGTTTGTGGGTAGCTCGAAACCACCCAAGTCGTTCGATCAATTGTTCGAGTTGAAATAAAAAAAGCAACACAAAACAAAACATCGTTTTTTTTATTTTTCAGAAAGATGCGCAAATTCTAGAAATAACGCAGTGCACAAGTGTTTCAATACAGCGTTGTACAAGCGACTCGGGTACAACTGTGAACTGGTTTCCGTGGTTTCTTCGCTAGACTGTTTGTAATATTCACGGACGGATGGGTAGTCGGTCCACAACTGTACTACCATCTTCTTTTCCATCACGACGCATTCCGCGGGGAAAGAAAGTATGAGTGTAGATTGGGTCGGCCACCTTTGCGCCATGTACATTTGAATGTCTCGGAGGAACAGTTCTCGCGGAGATAACATGGAGGTGGACGAGATCCGAGTCGAAGGCCTGGGCAGAGATACGTTCATCGCGTATCACTATGGTGTGACCTATTCCCTGAGGTTTACTCCGGATACCAAATCTACGAAGTGGCTACCTAATTCGTTCTCCGTTGGGTCACTCGTTTCTGAACTGCGCACCAAGCTGCTGGTGATGCCTTCAGAGTTCAACGACTTGCAAACTGTGGGTGTCGAAAGCTTGTCGTACAACACTACCAATGCACAGTGGGATTTCTTCCTGCCCTATTATCCGATACACAGAGGACTCCGACTGTTCGTCGTTACCAACGCTAACGGGGAGATATGGTTCAGCGCAGATCCTACGATATGTGACTTCCCAGACGCGGTCATAGCCTTTATGACTGGCACTAAGAGTCACTTTATCGCGACTCGAGGAGAACATGGCGACACTCTACCGTTTCTGTTGAATACTCTAAGCTTAGAAACCGCGACTACGTATGGGCGTCTGGCCTCCGATAATGACTTGTGGGTTGATTTTGCGACAGCTTATTTCGATTGTTTATTAGAATCCAAATCCCGAGAGGGATCTCACCTCTTGGTGTATGTGGCTGCGCTACTAGCGTCGAAGAAGAGCGACGACACTCGAGTTACTACGCAGAAGGGGGACGAGTTATCAGCTCGCATGTATGGGATTCTACGATCGAATAGAAACGTGGGAACTGACGCAATCGATGTCTCGAAGGTTCTACAGCAACACAACGAGAACGTGGGCTACGCTAGTGGTCGAGGACGGAAGATCAGCGACGAGCGCATACAGGCATTCTCAGACATAGGACAAGCATACTGTACGCTGGAAAACTATGACAGTGTCCACAAAGAAAAGCACAAAGCGAACGCTATCGTAGACCTTTTGACTTTGTTCGACGAAGCCAAAGTTCAAGTAAAGTATGTTTCAAAGGTTGCTAAATCGAAGCAAGGTCCCATAACAGGATCGGACGAAAAAGATGAAGATCCAGTGGTCCTGGTTTACGGCGAATTGTGTAGAAGATTAATGACGAAAAACAACACCAGCGATGCTGCTCGGCTCGTTAGTCTGTTGGAATCGTCCAATAATAGTCTCGAACAAGACTTAGAGAGGCTGGAAGTCGACAAAGATAAACACCTCTATAAACGAGTGAAATCTATCCTAGCCAGCGTTAGTACGCCCGTTGGTATGGAGAAGAGGATGATTGAACTCGTGAGCAAGTTCGTGAATGTCAACGAAGACATAACCAGTTGGACCGTAAAAGACCTGGGGGCTCTGAGCGAATATCACGCTCCACTCCTAACCACGTCGGAACACTTGTCCAGCTGGAAAACATCGTTGACAGAAAGAGTTACGGAATACCAAAAGGGATACACGTTTTATAAAAAGACCTTGGTCGAGTTGGGTCTCGAGGTGAAGGCACCCCTCATCCGGGCATCTACCCCGTTGACAGACTTGTACGAACAATCTCTGGCGATTGTTCATGAGCATGACATGGCGATGGCGAAAGAAGTACTGGGTAATCTAGAGGCTCAAGCCTTAGAGGACTACTTCAAGTGTGCAGAGTTAATAGGAGGAGGCGAGGGAGATTTGGCGAAAAACGTGGACTGCATTCGGATTATGGGCACGAATCCTGGGACGACGAGCCCCTTTTACGACTGGCCGTTGACGCTGAACGTAGCAATGAACGTAGCAGAAGTCCCGACGTGGGCGGAGTCGGCCATGGATACGAACGAACCAAGGGAGACCGGCACGGGACCGTATTTTGCCACATGCGAGGAGGATGTTACTAGATACGTAGCTAGCTTGGGTGCTATGAAGTACAGCTTGAACAATCGACTGAGACTACCCTACGTCCTCGGTGATCTGACCCATGTTACGATGGAGGCGATCAAACCGATTAGCGTGCGAAGGCTGGTCGTTGACAAGTGGAAGAAGTGTAAAAACAGTTACGACAAGTGGCAGAAAGCTAAGACCGATGCTGAGCGGGAAATGGCAACTAAGATAGCCAATGTCGTTGCCTTCGTCGGTGAAACTAAAAATGTGACCGTTCAGGGTATGTACGCGAAGTTCGACAAGATTTGCTTCACCAACCAGAAGACAAATGTGACTAACGACGAGAAGGAGGGTGTGTTCTTCGATATGTGTACGAACGTGTTCAGCATCACCGGAGCAGAAGTGTTCCCGAGGATCTCGGAGCTGTTATCTAAAGTATACCACGTGGGAGATCGAGTCCTGCGCAACAGGAATTTCAAGCTCCTGTGTCGCAAACCGACTAAAGACGAAGACGTGGTGCGTGACGAAAGAGACATAATGAGTTGTTTGTACTCTGAGCTTCTGGACAGCCCAAACATTAAGCCAGCCGAGGATGCCGTAACGAATATCTTGAAGGACCAGATTAAACAGACCACGACAGAGCTAGTGACGTACGTAACTCGCGAAAGTTCCGCTGGGGACAAAGACGATGAACACTTTCCAACGTGTGTCTTCAAAGAAAACAGTGAATTGACGACTCCAGTGACCGTAGAGTCGTATGAAATAGGCCACCACGTGGTGTTCGTGAATTTGCTGAAGAATCTGTACGACATGTACCCCAGTCTCCTGGGCGCCAACCTCTTCGAGTGGATCAAGTACGGGAAGAGTAAGTGGATGTGTGAGCGGAAAGACGCAGCCAAAGTCTTCTCCTATTCTCCGTGGTTATCGGCACCCGAGTGTCCGCTTTACGAGTTGTTCTCCGGGTCGAGTAGCAAGGAGGTGAACGAGGAGGAAATAACAACGGCTTCCTTGATCCGAACGTGGATGAAAACATCAGTGCTGAACGACAGTGGTCTAGCACTGGAAGACTTCATCCTAAACGGGATTACTATCTCGGACATGGAAGAAGTGTGCGCGCAAGTTATATGCGAAGCAACTAAACGAGTGGCCGTGTACGGGATTACTCTAAGGGAATTTGAGACGACAGATCGGGAGACGAAGATAAGAGTGCTAACGAGAGTTAATGCAACTAGTCGTGAGCGTAAGCAGAGTAAGACGAGAGACTCAGAAGTAGTCGTTCGGAGTGAGCGGTTGTTCGAAATGGTATCGTCGAACGCCAAGTTGGATAAGACGTTTTACATCGAAGCAGGGCTCATGTGCTTGAACGGTAGTCTGTGGAGTGAGAAGCTACCGGCGTTCCTATCTTCGAGCTTCGACTTGTTATCTTCCAAACTTTTCGATAGACATCCCGTGTTGTTGCTCGACAGCTCTACCGACAATACAAACAACGTTCTCAAGGTGCGTTCGCAGGCAAACAGAAGTATTCACGATGTCAACGCACTTCTGTCCTTCAAACCGTTGATGGATAACGATGCTGCTCTGAGAGGATTTGTTGAGTTTGCGAATGATAAGTGTGTCGTGGTTGAACTGATTAGGAAAGAACGCATGGAGTGGGTAGATGAGTCATGGGTGATGTCGGAGACGTCTATCGACGAGTCATCAGATGTCGAAGATATATCTAGTACGTTTAGAAATATACAAAACTTTGTCGACACGATAGAGACAGACGACCAACGAACCGTGGAGGAGGACGCCGATGAATACCGTACGATAACGGTTACGTCCCTCGACAACATAGAGCATACTGGGACTGCGGAACAACCTACGTCGGTAGAACACCAGTCCTTCGAAGAAACGTCGTCAGCTACGTACCTTCCATATCCTACCCCAGAAGCGTATCACCGTCTTACTTTCGTGGAAGAACATTTCCTACCCAATATTAACGGGGAGCAATGGTTACAGTCCACCAACGAGCAACGGCAATGGATGGCACCCACCACGACTACCAGAGCACCTTCTCTCGGTGCCAGCGAGACACCGATTGCTTACTCTGAAGAAGAAGAAGAAGAAGAAGAAGAAGAAGAAGAAGAAGAAGACGACTCGTATCGTGCCACGTATAAAGGGAAAACCGCGTACAAGAGTACAGTTAACAGTCGTGATATTGTGAGGAAGGTAGCAAACATCGTGGATGTCCTCAACACCTTATCCATAGACCATGGATATAATACTTAGATATCGGTACCACTACCTATCTCGTTTGTTTCGAGGAAGGTGCCGCGATCCCCTCGTTGTGTCCTACGAAGACTGGTATGCAGTAGCCAGTAAGGATGAATTGGACAATATACGGCAGCTGTATGCCGCGATGTGTGCGTCCACGAACAATATCACGAGCGAAGAACGAATCAAAACATGCGTCGCGTCGACGCCCTGCGGAAGGCTACTGATGCAAATAGTTCATAGGTTGCGATGGACATTGATATCGGTAAACACGAGGGATTTTGAAGTTCTTTGTTCGTGCTTGCGCAGGAGGCTTCTAACCGATTGCATACAGAAGGAGTTCGAAGACGAAGAGCGCAAGACCTTAGCCATTCAGTTCAAATCCCTTCTACAACCGACCCATTTGAAATGGACCGTGCCCAGTTTCGTGAGGAAACAGTGCGCTCTGGTCAAGTTCACGGCCAACTTCTCTTCCAACTCAAACATTACAGAACTGCACAAAACAGCCCCCGACCACATAGACAACAACCGAGACGTAGGGAGAGGTTGGTGCGAGCGAATGGCCACTGTACAGCTGATCAGGGAGCACATGGCGCGCATGGAGCCCGGTGTCCTCTATGCGTTCTCCGACTTGTTGGTAGATATGTGTACGCGCCAGAACAAGGACTGGTCGAAGAACGTGGACTTCATTTGCCTGCTCTCTAACGCAGCCATGGCCCTCAGCGCTAGGGTCAATAGTCAACTCATAGACATCACGGCAAAAGGTTGTACGTGCACGGTGAAATGCTTCGGGAGGGTGGGTCACAAACCCGAGTTGGAAACACTCTCTCGGTTCGGGTTCACCAACGGCAGCACGATACGGGTATGTGGATTGTGTAGGAAGAGTACCAAGCAGGGCGGAAAGAAATGTCTCAACGGAATATGTCCCTCCGTCGAGTCTTGCTCCGCATGCGCGTGTTCCCTGTTCGAGTACGTTCAACTGTGCACCCTGGACTATACCGAGACCGCATACAAGCACGCTCACCGATTCTACACGGAAAACTCGATGAAAACCATCCACGGAGTCTGCGCCGGTGACAGGACGTGCAAACAGATGATCAAGAAGACCAACAACAAGCTTATCTCTGACAGACCCTCGTTCAACAACATAGCAATGTGGTTTATTTGTAGCGCTTGTAAAGAGACTAGGTCGGAGCCGAAAGAAGACTGTCTGTCTCAATATGTAACGGGTCAATTCAACGATCCCGCCGAGATATGTTGTGGGTGTAGACTAGCTGCTCGATGCAGACACGTGGAACTAAATTTGATTTCACGTATGCAAAGGGGTGGGTCTAGTACTACAACGGCTTATCGGGAAATGTCTCGTCTCGTGCGGGTGAATGATATCGAATGAAACAAAAAAAAACGAGAACAAAAACGATTATGTTGTTTTTTTATTTCACATGGACCTTCCGCAACAACAACAAGGGGGTTAGCAGTTCATTCATGGTTTTGATTAGTTCTCGAAAGCGAAACATGTCGTGCATTCTGTTGATTTCTGCCACCCTAACCTCGTCTTCGTAGTCTTTCTTCTCGATCACGATGATCGTAACGTTGTCGCTGAAGGTAACCCTTCGGTTGACGTGTCCATTTCGACTTGGCATGATCTCCAATATGCGTGTATCGTTACCGCTCGAAAGTATATATATATATATATATATATATATATATTAGACCTCGTTGTGCGGAGGGTGTTCAGTCAGATCGACAGCAGTTCATCGAGATGGATCCACGTAGCACAAGAGACGAGGGTTACAAGACAACGTGTCTAGATATTCTCATGTCTCAAGGAGAAACGTTGTCGGCTAAAGCTCGGACTGAGCTGCGTTCCTGTGCCGTAGATCTGATACTGGACAACTTGAAATCGAACTACGAAGTACTGCTCGATTGGTCCAGCGATTACGAAGCCGGTGATGTCATTACAGAGCACTCTACGTCGGTTGTATCCGTCCTTCGAGATCTCGAGGGTTCTTCGCCTCCCAAGAAGATGAAGATGTCGCAGAAAGACGAACCCGTCCATGCATCCTCACCGAGTAATGATTCTTTTCCCGTCGGTAATGTCGTAGGAATTCTGCCAACACCGGAGGTGGATAATATTCCTACGACATCAGCTAGCAGCGACGTGGAGCAGCCGGACTGGTCTTTCTTGGTAAAAGACGGTTTGGCCCAAACCGACGTGTCCATCACGAAAACGCACCAGGACATCATCGCTTCGAATCACACGCCGACAGACGTGGACAATCTGGTTGATATCGAGCTTGCTCTGGGACTGATTGATGCAGGAGCTGTGCCTGCGAGCGGATCATCCTCCTCGTCGTCCTCTTCATCATCTTCCGACGAGGACGAGAGTACGCCAGTAGTCCCAGACAGGGGTCAGAAAAAGAAGAGAGAGCTTATACCGACCCTGTCGAGGTCGTACGCTTTCGCTACGGACTTGGCCCTTGGAAAAAACCCTTCGAATCGAAGAGATGTCCTCTCGAAGATCATCGCTAGATGTAGACTCGACTCGTCGCGTAAAGTAGTAGCCCAATACCTGGAGAAGCGCCACGACTTCATAACCTCTCGAGGAGAAGACATCCGCGATATGTGCAGGATATGTCTTACAGATTTTACTGGACAGAACGCCGGTGCGGAAACCTGTCCTCCGTGTTGTAACAGACGTGTTTGTTGTGAGTGTATTGCAAATGCTGTAGAGTCTGTGTTCGACGCGGTTAGTAAGCAGCAAAGTAAGTCAAAGCGGTATGTTTCGCCCAAGTGTCTCGCGTGTATGTTCAACTACGAAGCGAGTGGCAAGTTTGGGATAGGAACGATAGGGCACTTCGCTCGGGATAAGGCGAAGGGAAAGTACGTAGTGCTACACACGGGGGTTAGCGGCTTGACAGATGTGTCTACGCTCCGTGTTAATGATTTCAATGTGTTCTCGAATAGAAACGGGGACGTCCGCATCACAACCCCTAACCTCCTTTATTTCTCTCTGTATTTCCTATTGTTCTACAAAAACAGCAAGTTAGACGTACCAGTGTGGAAGGCCGCTATAAAAGAACATAGCGATTGGTTGAAGAAACAGTCAAACAAATAAAAAAGAACACAATAACAAAAACCGTCTCGTATTCTGTATATGTATATATACTCACAACCACACATAGATCGAACAGACCAAAAAAATCAACACGGGTATCGTTACGAATATAGATAGCATGATTATCCACGAAGCAGGTAGCCCTGGGATAGCGCCGTCTTCTTGCCCATCAGTGGTCCGCGTCGATATGTACCGCTTAGAGTCGGTGGGAAACAAGATGCTTGACGTAACTCTTAACGATTCCAACGTATGCTTTTCTCGTGTAACTGGAGCGGATGTAACCTCTGGTTGTGGCGATGTAGTTGTCTCTGGTAGTACTGGTGTAGTGGTCTCCCGTGGCGTAGTAGTCTCCGGTTGTGAAGTGGTCTCCGTTGGCGTAGTGGTCTCCGTTGGCGTAGTACTAGTGGTCTCCGGTGGCGAAGTGGTCTCCGGTTGTGTAGTGGTCTCCGGTGGCATAGTGGTCTCCGCTGGTGTAGTGGTCTCCGCTGGTGAAGTGGTCTCCGCTGGTGTAGTGGTCTCCGCTGGTGTAGTGGTCTCCGCTGGTGTAGTGGTCTCCGGTGGCGAAGTGGTCTCCGGTTGTGAAGTGGTCTCCGTTGGCGTAGTGGTCTCCGGTCGTGAAGTGGTCTCCGGTGGTGCACCTATCGAGGTGCTTTGTGGTATAACCTTCGTGCTACCGCTAACTTCATGGGTCACGTTGGCTACGACAAATGGGTCTATTTGGAAACCTCTGTTCCTAATGAGGGGTTTAACTTGAACGACGAAATGCATATCCTCGTGTATTGTTCCGTTCAGCCTCTCTAGAAAGATAACAGTGGTTCTCCCCCTCAATATTCGATCCACGGGATACACGTGTGCGTCTCCGTCTCCGATCGTAGTTATGATAACACGAAAGAAATATTTAGACCAGTATCGCGATTCGATAGATCGAACACTATCGGCGTCCCATCTCACCCGGCACCATAGAAGATGATGGTTTACGATGATCTCCGTTATTCCACCCCAAGATAGTTCAGTCCACGAGTATTTACCCGAAGGTAATTCCATGGGGAAAAGTTCAATATCGCAGTACCGTCCGACCACAAACATGTCGCAAGTACCGTTAGCGGGGCACAGGCCCGTATCCACGTCACACCGAGTAAACGCTGCACATACTCCACAGATGTTTTTACACCCCGCGCCCCAATAATTATGGGGGCAAACGGCGCACGATCCAGGGCAAGTGTTGGGATTCTGACACGTCGCATTGGCGTTTGATGAAGCACAGACTGAATCGCTAGAACCGTAACTATTCTGTCTCATCCGCGTGTACTTTTGGAAGAAGTCAAAGGTTTGTGCTCGTCCCTCGGGAGGTATTTTGCTCGATGTGTTTATATTCATACGAGTGGTGATCATCTTTCCTTCGCGTAGAATGTCGACATACGTAGCTTCGTTCTGGCGTTTACAGATGTCTATCCGTAAATGTTTGCCAATACGCGACTTTGTAAAGGTGTGATTATATATTGACGGGGGTGGGAGTGTTACCTCGACGTCTGTCACATACATCGGTAAATTCGAAATAGCTATCTGCATAACGAAACAATCTAGAGAATTGTACCAAGTGTCCTCCCATGTCATAGCAACCCGCGCGTTGGCGTAAATTCCTCCCATCACCATGGCCCCAGCCATTACGACCAGGCGCAGAGATGGAGATTGGCCCGCCACGCACTCCATGGATGTTTGCGTAACCATTTTTCTGCTGAATACATATAGTGTTGGCCATGCATGCCGAGCGTTTGAATACTGGCGAATGGCACGAGACTTACACGATCGCAGCGTCCGTCGCAGAACAGATCAGGTCAGGTATATATGCTGTATATAGTCACAACCACACATATATCGAACAGACCAAAAAAACAAACACGGGTATCGTTACGAATATACATAGGCTGATTATCCACGCACCAGGTAGCCCTGGGATAGTTGTCTCTGGTAGCGCTGGTGTAGTGGTCTCTATTGTTCTAGTGGTCTCCGGTGGCGTAGTGGTCTCCGGTGGTGTAGTGGTCTCCGGTGGTGCACCTCCCGGGGTGTTTTGTGGTATGATCTTCCGGATGCCTCTAACAGCATAGTTCATGCTGGCTACGACATATGGATCTATTTGGAAACCTTTGTTCTTAATGAGCGGTTTAACTCGAGCGACGATATGTATATCCTCGTGTATCGTTCGGTTCAGCATCTCTAGACGGATAACAACGCCTGTCCCCTGCACTATTTGCTCCACGGTATTATTTAGATGTGCGTCTCCGTCTCCGATCGTAGTTATGCTAACACGAAAGAAATAGTTAGACTTGTATCGGGATCTCATAGATCGAACACTATCGGCGTCCCATGTCACTCGGCACCAATCCTTATTGCTACGCACGTATACGTTGAAACTCAGTAATCCACCCCAAGGTAGTTCAGTCCATGAGTATTTATCCGAAGGTAATTTCATGGGGAAAAGTTCAATTTCACAGTACTGTCCGACGATAAACATGTCGCAACCATGGCACCGGCCCGTATCCACGTCACACCGAGTAAACGCTGCACATACTCCACAGATTTTTTTGCACCCCGCGCCCCAATAATTACGGGGACAATCGTCGCACGATCCAGCGCAAGTGTTGCGATTCTTGCACGTCGCATTGCTGTGTGATGAAGCACAACCCGAATCGTTCGAAGCGTAACTATCCTGTCTCCGCAGCGTGTACGTAGAGAAGAAGTCAAAGGTTTGTGCTCGTCCCTCGGAAGATATTCCGCTCAGTGTCTGTCTATTCATACGATTGATGGTCATCTTTCCTTCGCGTAGAATATCGACGTGTGTAGATTCGTTGTTCTGGTGTTTACAGATCTCTATCCCTAAACCTCTCCCAAGTATACTCGTTGTAACGGTTTCATTAATAGTGGACGGGGGTGGGAGTATATACCTGGCGTCTGTCACAGTCGCCGATAAACCGGTAATAGATAGGTTCATAACGAAACAATCAAGATCAGTGTACCAAACGCGCTCCACGATTGTACCAGACTCCCGATTTAATTCTTCACGTAGTGCGTCCTCCTGCAATCTTCTTACGACGATCGATTGCGGATTGGCGTAAATTCCTCCGATCACCATCACCATAACCGCAACCATTACGACCAGGCGCAGAGATGGAGATTGGCCCACCACGCACTCCATGGATGTTTGTAGTGTTGGCCGGCCTGCATGCATGCCGAGCGTTTGAATACTCGCGAATGGCACGAGTCCTATAGGTTACTGGGTTAGTTTTTTCGGCGTCCGTCGCAGAACAGATCGTAGCGCTGAACAGTTCCCCCCCCCCTCCCCGACAAAGAAAAGGTATATAAAGTAGGCAATGTTATCTCGGGTCAGTCAATATACCGGTTACCGAGAGGCAAGCAAAGATGAGTGGTTCAAGGGTTATCGTTACCAACCAGATGATTAGAAAAGTGTCTAGCGAAGCCGTGAAAGCTGAGTTCCTGGGTGTGATCGAGGACCTAGCAGCGCTAACGGATCACAGAGCAGACAGACTCCGGAAGTACAGCTCGGCGAAGAAGACTTTCAGCGCTGAAGCTACGAAGGTGGTGGAGTTGTTCACACTGAAAGAACGGCAACATATCGATCACGTTCGACGCGTTATGGCAGATAGCGGTGCGTTTCATCCGGAGCGAAATCTTCACGACTTTTCAAAGGACGATCTCTACTTCTTCGCCACTTCCGCCAAGTTTGCGTGCGGGATCTCCGGGAAAGAGATGGACAAACTCGTAGATATGGAAACGCGGATGCACTATTTGCTGGAACCTCACCACGAAGCATACGAAACCTTGCACGATACGGAGTGCTCGGAGGAAGATCTGATTGAGATGGCCATCGATCGAATGAGCAGGAACATCCAAGCCAACAACGGGGAGGTAGACCTGGAATCCATGCGCGAGTTTACCCCCAAGTTTGTGAAAGGAAGTGCGGAGAGCAGGGCGAGTAAAAGAGAAAGATACTGGGTAGCTGTCCATGAGTATCAGGGTGTGTGCGAGAAAGTGTATCGTGAGATGTGATATAAAAAACTAT
>Ga0308023_1000463_pt1 | contig 12304 bp, 2 predicted proteins | sample Neamet418_FD_201294 | JGI IMG/M metagenome (GOLD analysis project Ga0308023, IMG submission 201294) | Marine microbial communities from water near the shore, Antarctic Ocean - #418 | ecosystem: Environmental > Aquatic > Marine > Unclassified | place: Southern Ocean | collected 2014-10-03
CATTTATTAACTCATAACTCTCGTTATATAATGAAGCTTCAAAATAAATATTTGAATTTTCAGCAAACTGTTTTTTATAATCTATTCTGAACTTACTTTTATCCTCTTGCAATACCAAATACTGAGTCAGCTTTGAAAACAACTCGTCAAATGCCTCATTATTTTTTGCATTAGCATAATCATACAATTTCCATTTCCAGAAACCTTCAGCCGTTATAAAAGCCAATTTTCTGCCATTTGCTTCATCAATAAGAATAATTGGCTTAGAAGTCACTTGCATCCCTACCTGATGAGCAATAACCACCTCTGCACCAATTTGCAAAGTATATTTACCAAAGGGTGTTTGTAAAGGAGGAGCATCATGAATCAAGTTTAGTAATTCAGGCGAAAAAGTAAACTTTGAAAAAGATTCGCTTTTAACAGCTTTAACTTCCTCTAAACTACCTCTACTTTTAAAACTAAAAGCTGATGTAAGTTTTAAATTTGAGTTTTGCTGAATATCAAAAACAAGTAGAGGAACATTAGCTTTTTCAAGTTGAGTTAACAAAGGATTATTTTTTTGAATTCCAAAAATAACGACCAATTGATAAGCTTCAAAGTTTCCATTGAAATCAATAACATTAACTTGCTCTACAGCATAGTTTTTGTTTTTTTCTATCGCACTTTTATAGGCCGCTATATCAGGATGAGTCTTTTCGGTTAACAGTAAAATTTTATAACGAGAATCAATCACCTCAACATAGGCAGTATAGCTATTGTTTCTACTATTTTCTTCATTACGAAACTGAGATACTGAAATCGTATAATGCTGTAAACCTACATTTTCAGCAAGTAGATTAATTTTTACTTTTTGATATTCATCATCAGTAGAGATAATTCTATTTTCAGTATGAATTTTATTTCCCTTATTCCAAATTTCAATTTGAACATGCTCGCCTTTACATTGCTGAGCTGATAAAGTAACTTCCAAAGGAAAAGTATTTCCTAAAAAAGCAATTTCATTTTTCAAAACTTTAGCAATACTAATATCCCTTTTAATTAATGTATCGCCTTGGGCAATAGGGTAAATAGGAAAATTTATCCTATTATCATAAAGCGGATTACTTCCTGAATTGTATAAACCATCAGTAGCTAGAACCAAACCTGCAATATTCTGATTAGCAAAGCGACTATTCATGTCCTGAAAAAGGTTACTATAATTAGTTGTTAGACCACTATTATTACTAGAGAAACCTTTATTCACCTTATCCGAGAATGAAAATTCATGTACTTCAAAATCAGTAAGCTGCTCACTAATTTGAGTTAAAAGTTGTAGCGCAAAAGAATCAGGAATAGATTCAGAAATATCTTGAGCTAAAATTACGATTGGTTTGTGCTTGGTTTTGTGGATTGATTTCACAACAGGATTAAGTAACAAAACTGCCAAAAGAGTAATAAAAAATGTTCTGATTATAAATAGAAGCTGTTTTAGTTTTTTTGCTTTTAGTAAAACTTCTTTTCTATATAAAAAATAAGCATAGCCTATCCCTAAAAAAAGGCAAGCTAGGCTATACATTATTGGTAAATCAGAAATTATCCCCATTTATTCTAGGTAAGCATACCTCCACAAACATGAAGTACTTGCCCAGTTACATAAGCTGACATGTCAGAGGCCAAAAATAAAGCAGAATTTGCGATATCTTCAGTAGTCCCTCCTCTTTTTAAAGGAATTGTATTTCTCCACTCTTGAATTTGTTCTTCTCCTAAAGCTTCTGTCATTTCAGTTTCAATAAAACCTGGTGCAATAGAATTACACCTGATATTACGAGAACCTAATTCTAAGGCTGTTGATTTTGTGAAACCATTAATAGCTGCTTTTGATGCAGAGTAATTCGCTTGACCTGCATTTCCTTTTACACCAACTACTGAACTCATATTAATAATAGAACCTTTTCTTTGTTTTAGCATTGGGCGCAAAACTGCTTTAGTCATATTGAATACTGATTTCATATTGATATCCATTACGCTATCAAAATCGTTTTCAGACATACGCATTAACAAACCATCTTTTGTAATTCCTGCATTATTAACTAATACATCAATACTCCCAAACTCTTCTAATACATCAACTGCTAGTTGCTGTGCAGCCTCAAAATTAGATGCATCCGACTTATATCCTTTTACTTTACAGCCATTAGCCGAAAGTTCATCTTCCAAAGCCTTTGCTTTTTCATCAGATGAGCGGTAAGTAAATGCAATATTTGCACCTTGTTTTGCAAACACCTCAGCAATCCCTTTTCCTATACCTCTACTAGCACCTGTAATAATTACAGTCTTACCTTCTAATAATTTCATACATTTAATTTTTAAAAATCAAAGATAGAAAAAGGGACTATGTAAAAGCATAAAAATTAAGAATTATAAATCCAATAAAAAAGAACCTATAACTATAACAGATAAAAAATTAACTAGCTTCTTACTGAAGAATTAATTTCTTGTTAACCACACCATTATTAGTTGTGATTTCTAAGAAGTAAACTCCTTTAGTATAAGCAGCTAAATCTACTTGTTTAGTATACTCACCAATAAACTGTTCTAAGCTTTCATTTATTAGCTCTTCTCCTATTACATTCATTATTCTAACTTTTAAGTCTTGTATTTGTTCACTTGTAAAGCTAATATTGAAAATATCTCTTGATGGGTTAGGGTAAATAGTTAAATTATTAATTACCGTACCACCTTCTATTTTAGCAGATGTTGGTTGTGTCCAGAAAACTAATGGAGTCCAACTTTCAGATCTGTAAAGACCAGCAGCAGGATCACACCATGTTCTAGCTTGACCTCTATAAGTCTCTCCTGGAACAACACCCCACTTACTAACTGAAAGTGCAGGATAATTAACTCCGAAACCACCAGCCTGAACCCAATCAGAACCTGTAGGTGAAGAAATACTATCTACTCTAAGTTTGATACGTACAAACTCGTAAGCAGATGGAGCATCCCATGAGAAGATAACTCTATTAGTCTGTGGACCTGGAGTAGCTGTAAAGTTAGTTACATTAGGACAATCATCCGCTGTTGTAAACGTACTTATTGCTGTCCATGCAGACTGACCTGAAGTATTACAATATGCAGCTTTCATTCTATACTCGTAAGTAGTAGAAGGAGTTAATTGCGTTATATTCTTAGCATGAACAGATATACCTTGATTACACAATCCTGCATCTTGAATGAATTTAGTAGCCCAAGCTGTTGTTCCTATTGGTCTTGATTGAATATAATACTTAAGAACCATGCAATTCGCATCACTCATATTATCCCAATGAATCATAGCACGAACCTGTATAATACCATCTATATACAACCCAGTCGGAACTGGCTTAGTACAAGCTATAACATAAGTACATGAACCATCATCACTAGTAGCTGAAGCATCATAGTTAGTTGCTGTAGGATCTGTACAACCTGAAATTGAATAAGTACATGAACCATCATCAGTAGTTGCTGAAGCATCATAGTTTGTTGCTGAAGGATCTGTACAGCCATAAATGCAATTCTGAATATTAACATATACTGAATCAGTAGCTGTGCACCCTAAAGAATCGGTTACGGTTACATAATTCCAACCTGAAGTTAAAACCATTACTGAATTTGTTAAAACAATAGGTGATGAAAAATTTCGGACTGCTCTTACATTTGGATAAGAGAGTGATTTATCAAAATATCCAGAAGCTCCGGCAGAATTAACTAAATAAGCAGAATTCACACCATCCTCTGAAGAAGTCCAATAGTCTAAATTGCTTATAGGGTCTCCTCCATAGATAAGAGATGTTGGATGAATAACACTATTTGCAATTGCCATTATTGATAACATCTCATCTAGACTCGCTAAATACCAATCAGAATAACCTCCATTTATTGAATTGTAACAAAGTTCTGCAGCTATTGTATTAGTGTTTAATGATGGCTGACAATTTGCATTGACAATATCAATCGTATTCTGCTCACCAGTACCAATAGCTAATTGATTAGCTCCTGAGATATTGATTCCTAAACATCCCCACTCAGCAATACCTCCAGTATTTAACTCGTAAATATCACAAACTAATCCTTGCGTATTGTCATTAGGATCTATCCAAAACACTACACCTCCCTGATGGAAATCTCCAATAGCTGGAGTTACTGAAGTTGACACATTAGATGTATTCCAAGAGTAAGAACCATTAATAATTGGATTAGTACTAATGAGTGTACTATCACAAGCGGTTATACTATCAGTTCCAATATCAGCTGTTGCATAACAGAAAGTACAACTGCCATCATCAACAGTAGCTGTAGCATCATAGTTTGTTGCTGAAGGATCTGTACAGCCATATATGCAATTCTGAATATTAATATATACTGAATCTGTAGCAGTGCATCCTAAAGAATCGGTTACTGTTACATAATTCCAGCCAGAAGTTGAAACCATAACTGAATTTGTTGTGTCTGAATTAATTGGAATAGAGAAAGTCCGAATCGCACGCACATAGTTTGAGTAGACCTTAGGGCTGAAGTATTTGGCATTATTGTAGAAATTTTGCTCCCACGCATTGTAGCCATTGAGCTCCGTTGAACTCCAATACCAATCATTAGCAAAACCGCCAATAACTCCCTTTTGCAAATACATTTGATTTAACTCATCTTTTGAAGGTAGGAACCAATCACTGTATCCACCAATAGTTAGATTAGCACAAATATCTGTAGCTATGCCTGTTGTTGTACATCCTGCTTCAATATCAATCGTGTTCTGAGCACCTGTTCCAATTGCTGTTCCGTCCGCTCCTGAAATTGCAGTCCCATAACATCCCCATTCAGCACCAGTAGATTGATCTGAAGGGGCAGCAATTAAACCTCCACCATTTCCATCCAAGTAAAAGACAATACCGCCTTGATAAGTATCACCGATAGCTAGAGTTACTGAAGTTGAAGTGTTAGATGTATTCCAAATATAAGAACTATTAGTAATTGGATTTGTACTAATGATCGTACTATCACAAGCTACAATGGTATCTGCTCCAATATCAGCAACTGCATAACAATTAGTACAACTACCATCATCTAACGTTGCATTTGAGTTATAATTGAGGGATGTTGAGTCTGTACATCCACAAATAGCTAATGTAAGGTTCAGTATTTCAGTACTATCACAACCATTTTGATTTATTAACATACAAGAAGATACGGCAGGATCAGCACTATAACTTGCTAAACCAACAATTGTTCCATTATGTCCGTTTCCAGAAACGTCCAAAGCAACATTTGGATTAGAATTATCCTCAAAGTTCCAGTAAGCTAATAAACCTGCCTCACTACCTGTTGGAGGACAGCTTGTATAATCTTGTATTTCTTGTTGAGAGAGAACTCTATCCCAAATACGTATATTATCTAAATTACCATCATAACTTGCTCCACCTAAACCTCCTAAATGAGTAACAAAATCTGTATTATTTAAATTATTAAATAAAGGACCAGCAGTATTGTTTGTTGTGCTTTCTAAAACATCATCTATATATAATGAAAAATTATTGCTAGATGGATTATTAACATCATGTAGATAGGTTATATCAAAGTGATGCCAATTACCATCATCTACAGATTTATAACCAGTGATTTGCCGATTTCCTTCAGGACCATTTACCAAACAAGTTACAGTACTATTAGTGGTAGCTATTATAATACTCCATTCGGAACCTCCTGTGCTATATCCATCATATCGTGTTAAAACTGGCCCTCCATAAGCACTTTGCTTAAAACTTCCAGAAATAGTAAATTCATATGAAAGATAAGTAAGATTAGGTACTTCAACCCTTCCATTTCCTAAGACATCTAAAGAATAATTACTTGGGTTACCATTATAAGAATAAGTCCCACTCTGGGTATAAGTTGTTCCATTCCAAGTATAGGAACTATCACATGTTGTAACGCTAGCTGCACTTGTAGTAGGATAAGCACAACTATTATCATCTGAGTTAGCTAAAATATCATAATTACACGCACTAGAATCCATACATCCGTACACAAATGAAATACAACTTCCATCATCCGTATTTGCCAAAGTGTAATAATTATACATTGTGTTATCCGTACATCCATAAATAACTTTGTATATCAAAATATTATCTACATAGCCATTATCTCCATTATTGAAAGATCCATACGAATATTTATTACAGGTTTGGAAATCAAAATCAAAAACACCCATAGATACATATGATGTTACATCATATGTGATTTCTTGCCAAGAATCAGAAGTAGGAGTATTTGGCTGGAAATAAGTATTTCCATTATTATCTGATATTGCTGCATTATCAGCCTGAACTCTAAACCATGAATAGTTAGCGTTATAAGAATATTCTTGTTTCAAATCAAATTTTAAATGATAAACATCAGAAGGATTATATACTATCGCATCAAGATCAACACAAATATTCAGAGTAGCAATGTTATCCGGTTTTGTATTAAATGCATTTTGCCCCGAACTTGGCGTACCTCCACTCCAAACATTGATAGCCTCACCATGCCACCCATAATTACCAACATTTGCTGCATAGCCATTAACAGAAGATGAAGCATTATTTCCACTAGTTAAGGTAATACGGTTATTTGAAGATCCTAGTTCAAGATCATCACTATAAGGTAATACCTCTACACATTGTATGGTATAACAACTACCATCATCAGTATTGGCTAAAGCATTATAATTTGTTGCAGTAGGATCAGTACATCCTAAAACAGAACAGAATGGAATTCCTATATCAGTTATTGTACTGGAATAACCAGTACTTAAAGTACCATAAGCATAAGTAGTACCATTTGCATCATAAATAGCATAAGTTCCACCAGCCCAGCCATCTCCAAACATATCATATAAATTAAGACTGTAACAGGCTGTTGGAATACATAGCCAATTATCATAAGTTGTATTACTGTTGTAACAGGTTCCAGGGAATGATTGACAACCTCCTGAAGCGACAATACCTCCGGCATCATCTACAAGTTCCCAAGCAACCTCAGATCCATAATTGGCAGTAATAATTTGAATATTTACATAATTATCAGCACATACACTACAGCTTCCATCATCCGTATTAGCAAGTGGGTTGAAATTAGCAGCAGTGCTATCAGTACATCCTAATACTACTAAGATACAAGAACCGTCATCAGTATTTGCAAGAGGATCAAAATTTAAAGCTGTTGAATCTGTACAGCCGAATACATCATAAGTACAAGTATTGTCATCTGTATTAGCGGAAGCATCATAGTTAAATGCAGTTGCATCTATACAGCCATAAACAATTGCAATACAAGAACCATCATCAGTATTTGCTAAAGCATTATAGTTAAATGCAGTTGCATCTAAACAGCCATAAACAGTTGCAATACAAGAACCATCATCAGTATTTGCTAAAGCATTATAGTTAAATGCAGTTGCATCTATACAGCCATAAACAGTAGCAGTACAAGAACCATCATCAGTATTTGCTAAAGCATTATAGTTAAATGCAGTTGCATCTATACAACCAAATGCAATTGCTATACAACTTCCATTATCTGTATTTGCTAAAGCATTGTAGTTAAATGCAGTTGTATCTATACAACCAAGTGCAATAGCTATACAAGATCCATCATCAGTATTTGCTGAAGCATTATAGTTAAATGCAGTTGCATCTATACAGCCGTAAACAGTAGCAATACAAGAACCATCATCAAATGTAGCAGATGGATTATAATTTAAAGCAGTAGGGTCAGTGCAGGCACAAACATCAATATGAACATATACTGAATCAGTTGCTGTGCAACCTAAAGAATCAGTTACTGTTACATAGTTCCAACCAGAAGTTGAAACTGTTATTGAATTAGAATAATTTGTACATGACCCTACATTATATAACTCTTGAATTTCAATTACCGATATTACACGATTAAATAGATACATATCATCTATTTCTCCATCAAACACATAACCAGTTAAGCCATTTACATTTCCTTGGGTTTCAGCTCCAATCGTGTGCAAAGTTGGAGGATTTGGAGCAGGGAAATACCCAAAAGATGTAGTTGAATAAATTAATGTTCCATCAATATAGAAATTAGTTAAATCTGAATTATCTTCATGTGTCACACATATATTATACCACTGATCTGTTGATAAGCTTATATTATTAGTATACGCATTATTTGGATCACCAGAAGTTAATCCTAGTTGATTTTGATGTATACCAAACAATGAACCTTGATAGTTTGGATTTCTATTTGTAATAATTGTGCTAAACCATGGCGATAATGTATTAGTGTTTACCCATACATTAATACTGAAATCAGTATTTGATCTATTTAACATTGGATCAGTACCAATATTAATATAATCATCTGAACCATCAAAATTATAAGCACTATTAAGATTACCGAATCTATCTGTTGTTAATGTTGCTCCATTAACAATACCATTATTTCCATTCCCACTTTCATCATTTGCGTTTGAATTAAATGGATAATAAGCAACAACTCCACTTAAAGAAGGATTGTTCCAACAATAAGAACCATTAGTAATTGGATTAGTACTAATTAATACACTGTCACAAGCGGTTATGGTATCCGCTCCAATATCAGCCACTGCATAACAGAAAGTACAAGAGCCATCATCTGTATTAGCACTTACATTATAATTTGTAGCTGTGGAATCTATACATCCGTACACAAATGAAATACAACTTCCATCATCCGTATTTGCCAAAATATTATAATTAAACTGAGTGGAATCCATACATCCATAGTTATAGGCAATACAAGAACCATTATCTGTATTAGCCATTACATCAAAGTTAATAGCTGTGCTATCCGTACATCCGTAAATTGTACTCCCAATTATATAAGAATAATTATCAGAACATCCATTAGCATCAGTTACAGCCAAATCATAGGTACCTTCACATAATCCTGATAAATCCTCAGAAGTAATCCCATCAGTAATAATTATCCTATATCCCATATACATATGATTTCCACATTGATAATAAAGCGTGTCAGCATGTGAACTGTTTGGTGTGAAAGCTATTGTTTGATTATTAGTGGCACTATAAGTACCTACTGCATCTAAATTAGTAACCCCAGTAGTTACTTGCCCAACAAAACTACCCGACTGTCCTCCAAACATATCTGTCGATAGATAAAATGGATGGAAAAACAGAACATTATCCATAGTGAAATAATAAGTTTCTCCTCTAATTAAAGTAAGTTCAGCACCCTGAACCCCATCAATTTCATATACTTGAAACGGACTATAACTAAAATAAGGATGTGCTGAAGTAGTAGAAGCAGTTGTAACAGTAAATGAATCCGTAATTGCAGAAGCTGGTAATTGCCAAGCAAAACTATACGCTGGAGCTCCTCCACTTACACTTACATCAATTGAACCATCACAAGCAGTTGTAACTGGGTTTGAAATTGCCGAGACAATTAATGGTGTTGGCTCATTTATTGTATAACTTTCAGTTATAGAGCAGTTATTAGCATCAGTAACTGTAATCGTATTATTACCTGTAGTTATATTAATAATATCTGCAGTAATACTCCCATCTGACCAAGCGTAAGTATATGGAAATAATCCTCCTGTAGCGGTTATATCTATTGTTCCATCAGCACCTCCATTACAGCTAACATCAGTAACTAATGCATTAATAACTACATCATCAACTACTAAAGTTATAGTATCAGAATTTGAAGTACATCCGTTTGCATCAGTAACTTCAACATAATAAGTTCCACTAGGAATATTTGAAATATCCTCTTGAAAATAAGCAGTAACATAACCAAAACCAGGATATTCAAAATACCAAACATAAGTATATGGCGCAGCACCTCCAGTAACACTTACATCAGCAATACCATCATTACCATTACAAGTTACATTAGTTGTACTTATTGAAATATTTATAGGGTTAGAACCAATTGAAAAATAAGCCGTATCTAAACAATTAGCAGAATCTGTTACAAATACTTCATAGCTACTTTCAGATAAATTAGTTGCTGTACTTCCAATTTGACCATCACTCCATAAATAAGTAAAAGGTGAGGTTCCTCCTGATGAAGAAACACTAGCAGAACCATCAACACCCCCTACACAACTTACATCATTAGTATTAATAACAGAAACAATTGGTAATGGGTTTAAAATGAAATAAGTAAGCGTATCCAAACAGCCATTATCATCACTTACATATGCTTGATATGTTCCGTTTGATAAATTAGTATTATTATTTCCTATTGTTCCGTTTGACCAATCTATGGAATAAGGTGATGTATTTCCTGAAACAACATTAAGGGCTATACTTCCATCATTTCCACCAGAGCAACTTACGTCACTTTCTGCTACATTATACACAAATGCATCAGGCTCTGCAACTTCCCACCAAGCAGCTAAAGTATCAGGATGAATACATCCATTAGCATCCATAAATGTAAAGTAATAACTACCTGCAGCTAAGTTATAAAATGAATTAGTGTCTAGGAAACTATTACCTGCATCAATTGAAAACTGAAATGGAGGGTATCCTGTTAAATAAAGTGTAGGATCAATAGCTAAATTTGTTATATTACCATCACTACCACCATTACAGGTTACATCCTGTGCCGTACCATCATAAAAAGGTAAAGAATTAGAAAAATAATCACAGTACAGACAACTAATATCATAAACTGTAGCTAAAGGATCATAATTGTATGCTGTAGGATCAACACAACCACATACACCATGAGATAACAAATCAATTGCAAATGTATCTAAACATCCATTTACATCTGATATGTAAGCCGTATACATTCCGTCAACTAATGAATTTAAGTTTGTACCCTGCATACCATTATCCCAATTAACAGAATAAGCAGGTGTGTTTCCTGAAATACTTAATGTAATAGAACCATCATTGATTCCTTGACAGCTTACTGTATCCATATTTACTGTATATTGATAAGCATCTGGTTCTATAATCTCAATCCAATAGTTTGAAGTATTAGGATTTATACATCCATTAGCATCCATATAGGTAATATAATAATTACCAATTGTTAAATTACTAAATGTAGTTGATGACTGAAATGTAAGTCCTGAGTCAATTGAATAAGTATAAGGTCCATTACCATTATTTAGGATTGCACTAGTTAAATCAATACCATATATAGAACCATCATTACCTCCATTACAACTTACATTTGTACTATAAAGATCCGAAATGTAATCGTTATCCATATAGCTACAATACAAGCAACTACCGTCATCTATATTAGCATTAGGGTTATAGTTATATGATGTAGAATCTATGCAACCAAGTGCAACAGCTATACATGAGCCATCATCAGTATTAGCTAAAGCGTCATAGTTAAATGTAGTTATGTCTATACAGCCAAGTACTATAGATTCACAAGAACCATCATCAAAATTTGCAGTTGGGTTATAATTAAATGCTGTTGATTCCATACAACCAGTAATAGTTGAGATAGCTCTTACAGGTCGAAATAAACAGGGAACGTCTTTTCCACCGCCCCACCAACTTCCATTGCTCATTTGTAAATGGTAGTTTGAATAATAATCATATTGTGAAGAAGAAATATATTGACCACCACCACCAGGACCAGCATTCCAAATCGTGTTGTTTAAATATATTTCATTTAATTCATCTTTTGAAGGTAGGAACCAATCATTATATCCCCCAATAGTTAAAGTGTCACAGATATATGCACCTGTACTTGATGAAGCACATCCATTTATTATATCATTAGTGTTTTGAGCTCCAGTTCCAATAGCTGTTCCATTTGCTCCTGAAATTAATGTTCCAGAACATCCCCATATAGCAAAAAGGTTTTGTGTATTATTTGGCGGATCATGAAATAGGAGCGGTCCACCTATTAAGCCTCCTCCATTTCCATCTAAGTAGAAAATTTCCCCCCCTTGATAAGTATCTCCGATTGCTAAATTCTGCCCAAACCCAATAAAAGGAATGCAAAGTAATATAAGTAGTAGTTTTTTCATTTTTTATATTTTATTGTAGTATCAATTTCTTATTAATCACTCCATTATTAGTTTCAATTTCTAAGAAGTAAATTCCTTTAGCGTTATCACTTAAGTTTATCTGTTTTGTGTATTCACCAATGAACTGTTCTAAGGTTTCATTTATTAGCTCCTCTCCTATTAGATTAAGTATTCTAACTTTTAAATTCTGAACACCTTCACTTGTAAAGCTGATGTTAAACTTATCTCTTGATGGGTTAGGGTAAATAGCTAAGTTATTTA
>Ga0308023_1000464_pt1 | contig 12284 bp, 9 predicted proteins | sample Neamet418_FD_201294 | JGI IMG/M metagenome (GOLD analysis project Ga0308023, IMG submission 201294) | Marine microbial communities from water near the shore, Antarctic Ocean - #418 | ecosystem: Environmental > Aquatic > Marine > Unclassified | place: Southern Ocean | collected 2014-10-03
AGGGTGAGTTTTTTCCCCTTGTGCCTAACGACTAAACTATGAACAGTGTGTAGATTTTGAAAATCAAGGCTCATAGGTTATCGTTTAGTCAAATTTAAGAATTTAATTTATTTATCCAGAATTAAAACGCGAATTTTTAAATTTGACGAGCTTTCTATGAAAAACTGAACTTTCAACTACCTAAACGCCTACATATTGTTTATAATTATTGTTGTGAACAGTCAATTCTTCTCTTAAATTCTTCAAAACAATATACTTCTATTTGTGATTCTCAAACCAAATACGTAAAGTTCAACCGTGTAATATTCAAACTTAGATAAACAAAAAAACGGTAATTTATTGAGTTAAAAACGTCAGGTTCTAACGTCAAAAATTGTCGATAATTGAAAATGATTTGTTATCGTGGCTCATATTGTTCAGCCTTTCTAAGGGACTACTTCCCGAAACAAAAAGGTACCATTTTTTCACTAGCTATAAAATTCTTAAACCTACGGAAGTTAACTCTTTAAAGGTTGCGATAATATCCAAAAATGGTTGTCAATGCTCAGCTGTCACAAACTATCTAAAAATAGTATCAATTTCAGCCGTTAATTAGTCATAAATGAACTAAATAGGGGGTAGTATTCATTCATTAAATGACTTTTCTAAGCAAAAAACGTCAATTTCCCACGCGAAAACGTAAAACGAGATACTTCAGATTTCAAACAAGTATTGGGTTGGTAATTAATTGATTTGAAAACTTCCATTTCTTACTTCAATTATCTGCCGTTGAATAGTTAATATATAGTCGTGTGTGGTCTTTTTTAATAGTAAACTCTTAAAACTATCTTGTTAATATTTCATTTTTGATAAAATCAATTCCTTCTTTATATTCATCTTCCGACCAAGTTCCTATTTCTATTGATATATTACTATTATTAAACAAAACAATAACTTCACATAAAGGGTCGAGTTGAATAGCAAAACAAATATTTTCATAATTATATTCTGCAAAACTGTCTTCTTTTTGTATTTTAATGTTTTGGTAGTATTTTAAATGTTTAAATACTTCAGGGAGGTTCTGTTTTATACTGGAATAAAATTCTTCACCAAAACCGTTGTAACGATTTTTAACTTCTAAATAATTCTCTTCTTTATAATCTGTTTTAGGAATTATTGTATCAGTAGTCATTATTTTCTGTTTTGAAGTGTTTCTGTGATTGTTCACAACAACCGAATAAAGTTAACGTTAACTATACTCGCGTTATGTGTTTAGTCCAAATTTAATAATTCTATTGGACTTTTAATAGCTTTTAGGTTATTAATTGCTACTTGTGTATAAATTTCAGTAGTCCTAGTGCTACTGTGTCCCAATAAAACTTGAATATACCTTAAATCCGTTCCATTTTCAAGTAAATGAGTAGCAAAACTATGTCTTAACATGTGAGGGGTTATGTTTTTTCTAACATTTGCTTTTTTAGCTGAGCGCTTTATTATTAGAAGTACACTACTTGGGCTGTATACTTGGCCAGGTTTTCCTTCAAATAAATAGGTTTTGGGTTTCCACTTTAAAAAATAGATACGTAAGTCTTTAAGTACAGATTGGCTTAAGATAGTGAGTCTGTCTTTATTCCCTTTTCCGTTTTTAACTGTAATTACCATTCGTTTACTGTCTATGTCTTCTAGTTTTAAATTTAATAATTCACCCCTTCTTAATCCAGCTGAGTACAGTAAACTAACTATGCATCTATGCTTTATATTATTGGTATTTTTAATAATAGATTGTACCTCTTCTAAGCTAATAACTTTAGGTAATGTTTCTCGTTTTCGTGGTCTTTCAATGCTATAAAAACGATTTGGCATTTGTAAAACAACTTCATAGTAAAACTTTATGCTATTAATCATTTGGTTAATGTATGAATGAGACTTTCCTTTATGTACCAATTGTTGCATATATAGTCTGATGTCATTTTCGTCAATTGCAGTTAATTCATGGTCTTTATAATAGTTTATGAATTTTTCAAATAATTGAATATAAGTTTTAGCCGTATTCATGGCATATTGCTTGAGTTCTAATTTTTGTAAGTAGTTCTCGGGGCAGGCTCTGTAATTTAGAATTGGTTTTCTTTTTCTAAAATCGTTAACTGTTACCGGTGTGTTGTTAAGTTTAGACTTGGTTTTTGGAAAAAAATGTGCACCGTTTACCCAAGCCACACCTTTAAACACTTTAAATATGGTAGCTAAGTTAGCTTTACTATTCTTAACGTAAGCAATGCCAAATTTGTTACTCCATCTAATATTAGGAAGTGTTTTCATAAAAACATTAATGGTTTTATCAGGAGTAAATTCAAGTCCAATTTGTTTTTCATTATTGATGAAAAAATGTTTTAAGGTAATTTTTTTATGTATTGATGATACCGTCATAGGTTAAAGTTACGGGAATTAAACAGCATGTTATAATTTAATCGTGTATTTATACGTATATTACACGTGTAATTACACGACTATGAATATTTGTTTAGATTGTAAAAAAGAGTTGATTGGCAGAAGTGATAAAAAGTTTTGTTCGGTTTATTGTAAATCATCTTATTATTATCAAAAAAAGAAGGATAATGCAAACTCTGTTTATACTGAAATATTAAAACAATTACAATTAAACAGAAAATTGCTAAAACAATACAATAAAGCGGGTAAGGCTATTGTTAGAAAAGAGGAGTTAATTAAAGTAGGATTTTCTCCAAATAGGTTTACTCATTATTGGAAGAATAAAAAAGGAGAAGTTTATCTATTTTGTTTCGAGTATGGCTTTTTAGAAAAGAAAGAAGGGAATAAGCAAAAATATGTACTTATTAAATGGCAATATTACATGTCCTAATTACTTGTGTGGCGTTTTCGGATGATGGTATTGTATGATTATCCATAGATGTTAAATTTTAAAGTTGAGTATTTGGTCGAGTTCAGGTTGTATTTTCAATAATTACTATCAGTACTATTTTGCAATAGGGATTGAAGCAATTGTTTGAGCACTTTATTTTATGGCTTTAAAATGAATGCGAGTGTGTAAAGCGCGACCCGACAGGGGATTGCCCAAAAGGTAAGGGTAAGTATAAGGTGTAAAGGCAAAAAACTATCGAACAAATAAACGAACTCATTTACTTTGTTTATCTTTGCGCCCAACTTACAAAACTTATAAATGATTGAATTAGTAAAAAAGTCGTCAAAAAACACAAAAAATGATATTTTATCGGGACTAACGGTGGCCTTGGCAATGATACCTGAAGTGGTCGCTTTTGCTTTCGTAGCTCAAATTAGTCCAATTGTAGCATTGTTTGGTGCATTTGTAGTTGGAATCATCTCAGCCATTTTTGGAGGTAGACCTGGGCTTATTTCTGGAGCAGCTGGTGCCGTTGCTGTTATTTTTGTTCATATGATTCAAGAAGGACATGCTAAAGGACTTTTATTTGATAACCCTGTAGAAAATATGGGATATTTTTATTTACTAGCAGCCGTTGTTTTAATGGGGGTTATACAAGTATTGGCAGGCGTTTTTAAACTTGGTAAGTTTGTAAGGCTAATACCGCATCCAGTAATGATGGGGTTTGTAAACGGATTAGCTATTGTTATTTTTATGGCACAATTAGGTATGTTTAAAGAAAGTCAGAAAGATTATTTTGGACAGAATAAGCGTGATACAATAGCAAAAGAATTGGTTTATAATGTAAGTGATAATCAAGTAATAGATGTATTATCGGGAACTGTTTTATATACGATAAAGGACAAATCTGTTGTAAACTTTCAAACAAATAAAGAAGATTTTATAATTTCTGATGGTCAAGTTTTTAATCCAATAACGAAAAAAGTTATTTTTAATGTAAATGAAGATGGTTTTTACTCGGTAAAAGATATTGGTGTTTTAAAATCTATCATGCAGGGTGAAAAGTTGTATGTTATGATAGGTTTGGTTTTATTAACAATGCTTATTGTATGGGGACTACCAAAATTAACAACTAAAATACCTGCAGCATTAACGGCAATTTTAATAGTTACCCTAATTTCGATTTTTAGCGGATTAAGCTCAATTAATGTAGGTGATTTTATTAGAGATGGAGGAGGTGCTGGCTTAAATGGTATTGATGAAATTTCAAAAAAAATTAATTTATTAGAACTTTGGAGCCACTTACCTTTTAATTTTGATACGTTAAAATTCATTGCACCTTATGCTTTTTTAGCCGCGATTGTTGGTTTAATTGAAACATTAATGACCATGAATTTGGTTGATGAGTTAACGGATACTAAAGGGAATGGTAATAAAGAATGTGTAGCGCAAGGCGCAGGAAACATGGTTAGTGGTTTGTTTGGAGGTACTGCCGGTTGTGGTATGATTGGTCAAACTGTAATTAATATTAATGCAGGTGGTAGAGGACGTTTATCTGGGGTGATGATGTCGTTAACATTATTAACCTTTATTTTATTTGCTGATAAATATATTGAGCAAGTGCCAATTGCTGCTTTAGTAGGCGTGATGTTTATGATGGTTATCGAAACTTTTGCATGGTCTAGTTTTAGAATCATGAAAAAAATTCCAAAGGCAGATGCGTTTGTCTTAATTTTGGTGTCAGCCATGACAGTGATATTTGATTTAGCAATTGCTGTAGTGGCTGGTGTTATTGTGTCGGCTTTAGTGTTCGCTTGGGAGAATGCAAAACGAATTAGAGCACGTAGAAGTTATAAAGAGGATGGAACAAAAGTATATGCTATTTGGGGGCCATTATTCTTTGGGTCGATTCAAGATTTTATAGGGAAATTTGATATCGCAAATGATCCTGAGTATATTGAAATAGATTTTATTGAATCAAAAGTTTCTGATCATTCAGGAGTTGAGGCAATTGATAACCTAGTGAGTAAATACGAAAAATTAAATAAAAAAGTAACCTTAAAACACTTAAGTGCAGATTGTCATGCTTTATTAATAAAAGCGAATCCACATTTTATAGATATTATTGTTGCTGATATTGATGATCCACGTTACTATGTAATGTCAGATTTGGCAGCAGCTGATGCGGTTTAAATAGAAAGTATAAAATTAAAATTTACAGTTTTGAAAAGAGGAGATATAATTGAGGTAACAATTACCGATTACGCATTTGGTGGAAAAGGAATTGCTAAAGTAATGACGGAAATTAATGGTGAAGAAGTATTATATCCCATTTTTGTGGATAATACTTTCCCTGGCCAAATCGTAAGCGCAAGAATTGCTAAAAAGCGTAAAAAATTCGCGGAATGTAAATTGATAGAGGTACTTAAAAAATCTCCAGATGAAATAACTGTACCTTATCAACCAATTTCTGGTGCACCTTATATTACATTACCAATAGAACTACAACATAAATATAAACAATCATCTACAATTGATATTTACCGTAAATTAGGTAATTTTCAAAATTCAGAAGATTTATTTGAAGAATTTATTTCTTCTCCAAATATTTATGATTACCGTAATAAAATGGAGTATTCTTTTTCTACTATTAGAAAAGAATTATCCACGGGTGAAGAATTAGATGATCAATTTGCATTAGGTTTCAAGACAAGAGGAACATGGTGGAAAGTTGAAAATTTAGATAAAGAAGATGGTTTATTTGATACTGAATTTGAACGTTTAGTAAAAGATGTTAGATTGTACTTAGAAAACACAGGACTTCCTGCTTGGCATCCGCCAAAGAAAGAAGGTTTTTTCAGACATTTAGTGGTAAGAAAGTCTTTTGATTTAAATAAGGTATTAGTTAATTTAGTAACATCTTCTCAAGGCTTATCTGAATTTAACAGACCTGAGTTTGCTAAGTTTATGCAAAACTTATTTGGAGACAAATTAGCAGGGTTACAACATACAATTAATGATGATGTAGCAGATAGAGCTAAGATTGAAAACGGAAATAATCAATTACTTTGTGGTGAACCTGTTGTTTTAGAAAAATTGTTAGGTTTACAATTTGAAATTAGCATGGAGAGTTTTTTCCAAACTAATCCAATGTCTGCTGAAAGATTATACACTAAGGCTATTGAATATGCGCAAGAAAACTTTGATTTGAAAAATCAAGTGATCATGGATTTATTTTGTGGAACAGGTACTATTGGTCAAATATTAGCCAACCAAATTGAAGGTGTAAAAGTAATTGGTGTTGATATAGTGAAAGAAGCAATTGAAGACGCTAAACGTAATGCTAAACGTAATAAAATTGATAATCTTGAGTTTTATGCTGCTGATGTTGGGAAATTTTTAAAAGAATATCCAGATTTTAATAATAAAATTCATACGATTGTTTTAGATCCACCAAGAGCTGGAATTGCACCTAAAACATTATTGAAAGTGATTGCGTTGAATGCTAAACAAATTGTTTATATTTCATGTAATCCATCAACGCAAGCACGTGATGCTAGAACAATGGAAGATAACGGGTATGAGTTTAAGAAATTCTCTTTAGTGGATCAATTTCCTCATACATCACATATTGAAGCGGTAGGATTATTTATTAAAAAATAATTGACGTAATTAAATACATTTTAAAAGCATTCTGAATTTTTCAGGATGCTTTTATTTTTTAATCAACTTACCTTTCTCATCATTCAACTCATAAATATAAATACCTTTTGGTAAGGCTGAAATGTTTACTGTGAAATCACCTTGTTTTGTGTTATTATAGTTTAGAACCAATTGTCCTTTTACGTTGAATAGTTTAAATTGTCCTACCGTTCCATTTTTTAATGTAATGATAGTTGTTGCAGGGTTGGGGTAAATACTTAATTCAGTTTCAGAGTTTGTATTCAGTCCAGTATAATCAGCATCTAAATTGTCAATCCAACTAATGTCATAACTAAACATTGATCGTGAATACGTACCACAAATTAATTTTGAATTGGGAATGTCAATTTTTAATTCCCTTGCCGTAACAAATGGTAAATCAGTTCCTACATAACTCCAGTTTACACCACCATTTTCTGTAAAGTAAACGCCGCCATCTAAAGCTGCAAACATATAATTATCATCTTGTCCGGGTACAACTAATATATCATTCACTGTTAAATTAGGTAAATCTCCTGAAATGTCAATCCAGGTTTGTCCTAAATCTAAAGTTTTATAAATATACGAACTGTAGTCATTGACAGTATAACCTGAATAGCAAACATAAAAATTAGTATTCGCATTTGGAGAAGATTTTACACCTGTTACATATTTGTCTGGTAAGCTTGGTGTAGTTACATTGGTAAAATTCCAAGAATTACTTCTGTCTCCTCTCCAAACTAATCCATCAGACGTTCCAACCATTAAAATATCTGAATTATATGTAGCTTGTTCAATCTCTGTAATCGTATGTCTACTTTCTTTACCTGTTGCAGTCCCTAATCCTACTTTTGTTAAATCTGTACTTATTTGGGTATACGAACCATAGGGTGCGTTTTGCATCATACTTACTACTGAAGTTCCAACAAACAATTCTCCTTCATTCTCATTGATAATATAAGGTGTGTCCCAATTAGTTCTATCATTAGATAAATTAGGACTTACATCTGTACTATTAAAAAATTGGTCAAAGTGATTGATGTTACCATTTTGAGTTTCTAAATACATAGCATTAGGTTCTTCTTCTAAATAGGTTAGTCTGAATCCATCTCCACCATATATGCGTTCCCAAAGATTAAAATTAGTTGCATTTCCGCTCATTGTTCCATTATCTTGAGCGCCTCCACCATATATTCCAGGTTGATTTGGGTCAATGTCAATATGGTAAAATTGAGTCACAGGAATATTTTCAATATCAGTCCAACTTATACCATTATCCGTTGTTTTATATAGTCCACCATCAGTGGCAATTATATAAGAGTCTGTACTTAAAAATAAAATATTATGTTTATCCGCATGTACTTCATAGGTCCACCAATTAGGTACATTCTGACTCCAAGTATTTCCTCCATCAATTGAATGGTACATTTCTACACCTGTGATTAAAATATGATTATCATTATAAGGGTTTACATAGATTTCACCAAAATACCATCCAAACCCACCAAGTGCATCACTATCTAAGCCGTTAGATGTTGCGTTTAGAGCAGTCCAATTTAAGCCGGCATTTGTAGATTTGAAAACATCCAAAACATCATATCCATTAGCTGCAACATAAATAGCATATAAAGTATTTGTGTTAGTAGCTGAAATAGCTAAACCAACTCTTGATTCTTCTGTATTAGGTAATCCATTAGTTAATTGAGTCCATGTTGTTCCTCCGTTAATCGTTTTATAAATTTTTGATTCTGGTCCTGTTACTTTTGATTGATAAGGGAGGTTAATTCTGTTAAATCCACTAGCATATAAAATATCAGGGTTTGTTGGGTCCATAATTAAATCTATTACTCCTGAGGAATCACTTAAGAATAGAATATTATCCCAAGTTGTTCCGCCATCAATAGATTTGTAAACACCTCTTTCTGTCGTTTTTTCATAAGGGTTTCCTAATGTAGCTGCATAAATAATGGATTGATCTGTTGGGTGTAATACTACTTCTGTAATAATTCCAGTTTGTTCTAAACCTATTTGAGTCCAATTTGTTCCTGCATCTAAACTTTTATAAACGCCATTCCCAATATGTGAACCACCACCAAAGTTCTTGTCACCTGTACCTACGTAAAGTGTATTCTCATTTTGAGGATCGATAGCCATACTTCCTATCGCTAAATATGATAAGTCATCAAAAATTGGATACCAAGTGGTTCCGTTATCTATAGATTTAAATAATCCGCCATTTGTAGCGCCTGCATAAATAATAGAATTGTTAAAAGGACTTTTTGCTAAGACATTAAATTTTCCACCAATATTTCCAGGTCCTTCAGCTATCCAAGGTAATGTCAAATCTACAGTTCTAGTTTGTGATGTATTTGAAGCATTTTCTTTTAGGTCATTCATTCGTTTTAAAAACAAATCTTGATCAAAACCATCAGGGTAAGAACGAATTTGATACCATAAATCATTAGGAATAGGAGATTTATTGCCTTCCAAATGGATTGTAGATTTATGAGCTGTTTTAAATTGTATTGCTATGAAGCAAATTATTAAAATAGATAAAAGGGAAGTAAGTATTAATTTAATTTTCATGACCTTGTTTTGAATGACTTACAAGGTAAGTAAAAAAGAATAAATTCCTTTTGTTATGAATTTAAATGTATGTTTTATATATTAAACAAGTTTATTAAGTAAAAGGAATTAGGAACCAAGTTCCTAATTCCTTTATTGAGTTTTAAATTCAGTTAATCTTTTGAAACGTAACAAAACATAAATATAAGCCTTACTATACTTAAAGTGTTTTTATAAACGACTTTAGTGTAAATACATAGTTTAGTTGTTATACTTCCAAACCAAATTCACATCTAATAAATGTATTGTTATAAATTGTAGTAAAGACCGATTTCTCCAATGATTGAAAATGTTGAATTTTTACCAGAGATATCTATTCCTCCATATCCTAATTGAGTATTGATGTTTAACTCATCAAAAATCTCAAATTTAAGACCAAAACCAATACCACTGTTATAAATCATTTCAGAATAGTAATCACTTTTCATATAGATAATAGAATTCCCTAAATAGCTATAAAGGTCAATCACTTTACTATCGTTTAAAGTGTATAAAATTGAAGCACCCAAACTAGTAACACTACCGTTGTTATTCACGATAGATGGTAATGCAGTTATCTGAAACCCTAATTTTGAAGGCCAATATCTATAAGATAATCCTGCTCCAGTTGTAACGCCGGCAGAAACACCAATATGATGCGGACTATCATTTTGAGCTATAGATGAAAAACTAAAAACAGTTAAACAGATTGAAAATAATATTTTATGAAACATAATTATGTTTTTTTAATTAGTAATGTTAAAATGAATAGTATAGACCTGCTCCACCTGCTATTGTAGTCGAAAGTGATTCAGTAATGTTATAAAATCCATAACCAGTTTGAATGTTTAGGTTTAAAAATTCGGATAAATTTATTTTAAATCCAACTCCTAAACCTGTGTTTAATGAACTTGATCCATTATTTTGTTGATTTCCAGAGTAGTTCTCACCTATGTAATGCGTCCCTATATAGCTATATAGATCAACCGTTTTTCCTTCTTTTAAAGTATATAGAGCGGTGGCCCCTACACTTAAAAAATAGCCTTTGTTTTGTCTAAAAATAGGTAAAGTAGTAATTTGTACACCTAGTTTTCCGGGCCAATAACGGTAAGAAAACCCAACACCACCTAATGAACTTGCATGAATACCGACATGATGTTTTTGAAGTGTTTTGGTAGCGTCTTTATTTTGAGCATTTAAACTCATACCCATCACTGTAATACAAATAATGGTTAATATTGATTTATACATAATAGTTGTTTTTAAAAATGATAATACATACTGATTTCTCCAGTGAAGTTTGTGTAGAGGTCATTAGTTAGGTCATAAAACCCATAACCAGCTTGTAAATTAAAATCAAGGTTTTGCCAAAAATTAACTTTATAACCAAAACCTATACTCGCATTGTATTCTTCTCTTTTTTCTATAGTAGATATTGTGAAATAGGTTCCAGTTACTTGATTAAAAGTAGAAGTGTATTCATTTTGTTTTGTAGCTAATAATGAATTACCAACGTAAGAATAAATTGTATACCTCTTATTTTCTTTTAGTTTGTATAAAAAACTTAACCCTGTACTTACTGTATATAAACCATCTCTTTCAAACCTTGGCGAAGATGTAATTTCACCACCAAATTTTGTTGGCCAATATCTATACGATATACCATAACCTGTTGTGGATCCAGCGTGAAGCCCTATAAAATGTTTTGGAGATATAAATGTTTCTTTTTCATCTTGAGCTACAGAATTAAAAACTGAAGCTAATACGATAAGGGATAAAATAATTTTTTTCATATTACGAATTTATACTAATTATTTGTTTTAATCTAACTTTAAGTCAACGATCATATTATTTACTTGTTGCCTAAGTGTAGAGAAATATTTTAAATGTTTGTCTGTAATTTTAAGCTTTATGAAAAGTGTTTTTGCAGAAAAATAATAATTGTAAGCTATTATTCCAAATCCAACCGTTGCAAACAATACGTATAGACAAGCTAAAATCCAAGAGGCATAAATGAAATGATAAAATACCCATAAATAAGGTAGGTTAACTAAAAATAATAGAAAGTATCCCATCAAAAATTTAACACCACTCCAAAATACACGTCTTTTGAATGATTTTTCTACAAAACGTTTAATAAAAGTATATGGTAAATAATTATGAAGTAAGCCCATAATAAAAAAAGGAAATCCGAAAATTAAAAAAAGCCACTCTTTAGTAGTATTTAGTTTACCCGTTTCACTATATTCTTTAATCCAATTATCATTAATATGATTTGACCCGATAGTTATCGGATTTAATTTTGTAAAATAACTTTCTAATTTAATTTTTAAATTCTGCCATTCCGGTTTGTCTTCAGAATATTCTGCGTTAATGATGTTAGCAGTTTTTTTAGAATAAGTCCACCTGTCTTTTAAAGTTAATTTTTTATCAGCTTGTTTATGAACCATTCCTTTTTTAGTAATACTTTGAATTTGATCTAAAAAAGGTGTAAGTGTAGGGTCTTCTAAATAAGTTAATTGCTTGCTTAGGGCAGTGTGAATATCATCCGTTAGTTTATTGATTGCTAAGGCTGAATTTTCAATATATAAGTCTTTATAGTCTTTGATAAAAATAGGGTCAGCGTTAGCTATTAAAACTTCAGACCTAAATATGTTAGGATCCTCATAATTTATTCCACTGGCAATAATTTTTAAATCCATTTTCCAGTTGCTTAAGTCCATTTTTTCAAAAGCCATTCGTGCTGCACCCTTTTTTAAGGGTTTTAAACTTCTTACAAATACATCATCAGTATAACCTTCTCCAAAAATCATAATAGATCGTCTAGAGTCCAGAGCTTCATATGCTTTTTGAAAAACAACTTTGTTTTTCTCTCCAGAATCAGGACCATTCTCTATACGTCTAAAAATGGGTAATGAATGAACCGAACTTAATATTGGAGTTGTGAGTGGATTAAATACGTCTCCTCTTGTCATGAAAAAAACAATTGGTCTTTGAAGTTGAGCAATTACCACTGGGTCCATTAGAGCACTAGGGTGATTAACAACATTAATAGATTGATCTCTATATTTTTTTCTAGGGTTTATAATAATTGTTCTTCTAAAAAACACACGCAAGCCATAACTCATAATTGTTTTAAAGAAAA